>ENA-OREC01000907-OREC01000907.1-marine-metagenome-genome-assembly--contig:-NODE-907-length-13523-cov-12.629035_pt1 | contig 13523 bp, 6 predicted proteins | sample MGYA00248626_ERZ508543 | MGnify/ENA primary metagenome ERZ508543 (study PRJEB26211, sample SAMN05518279) | marine metagenome | isolation source: Puget Sound, Washington, USA | host: Bankia setacea... | reverse complement strand
TACTTAACCTTCACTTCTGCGCTCTGAGCTCTTCATTGGTCCTATGATAATACCACATATACTTAACCTTCACTTCTATTTCTTCTTCTGCTTAAAAATGAGTATACAATGTCTATTCTCATGTGATAGTTGTCAACCTGCTTGTTTATCATCACAGTCCATAACTTTATTTGTTAATCCCTAACTAAAGACACATATTGTTACGATTTAGATCAGAATTACACTGCTTGTTTGAAGAAAAAAACACTTAAACTCCATCTTTTGTGGGATTGTTCTTTACACACTGTTTATCATGCTGATCAAGTGAGTTATTCTTTCAGTGTATGATATCATCTAAGGGTCAACTATTTCTATAAATGATGAAACTTCAATTACTCATGAGCTAGAAACTGACTCAAAGCCTTTACTCAAAGTTCTCGTTTTGAGTGAAGTCATGTGACAATGGCGTGCGTACTTTTGGGGGTGGCTGAAAATATAAACATCCAGTATTTAATCAGACAAAAATTGCGCACTTTTTCCTGCATTTTCCAGTGCTTTCGTAGCATTTATTTGAGGATGTCGTTGTTTGTGCTGGTTAATAGAAAACAAACAAACGTGAATAGCTGTGAGTCTGATGCTTATGAACCAAAACATAATAACTTAATGCATCAGGAAAAAACAATGCTCAAAAATTGTCAAAGAATTGTTGTTATATGATATTGACTGTAAACATATCTGGTCGAGGAAATCTTGTTACATTATAAAGGACTGTAAGGGAAGGAAGAATGTGTATTGTTATATAGACAAAACAAAGTAGGGGAAAACAGTACTTTACTCATCTGGAGTGCATTTCTCATTGCCTCTCTTGACCTGTCCTTGGTAAGTGGTGCTGATTGCTACATGTAAACACATAGCGCTGACACTACCACTTTGGCACAATTTAGCTGGTGCGTAAATAACTGGAAAATTGACCAATCGGTTGCCTGTGATGGTTTGATGGTTGATTGTTTGATGGTATGTTGAGTTGAGTTGATGGTTTATAGAGTGGTAGGGTGTAGTATTGTAGGTTTATAGAGTGGTAGGGTGTAGTATTGTAGGTTTTCAGCATAGTTACCATTGCAACATGCACGTCAGTTCCAATTAAATCACGAGTGTGGATATAAGGGATAGATGGTGCAATGTCAGTGACCTGTGAAGTGCCATATATCTCTGCCATCTCTTGCCATCTTCCCATGTCATATACCCATATCATCAAACACAGAACAGATATCATAGAATCGTCTCCTTTGATATTGAGAAATATCACAGACTATGAGAGAATATCGGTAATAATCCACCATTATCGCTGCTGCATTGAGAACACGTTTCCTCACACTGTTGTTTAAGCTATTCTCTTGTCTTTCTATGTTGTACTTGCAACTAATAGACATATGATTCTCTCAACAATAGTCTTGCTCTGGTAAAACTATAATGTTGCACTATATTTTAGCCATTCTTCCTGTTGGTGCTTAGAACTGTGGGGTGCACTATTTTTAGATTTTAACACAAGGTCATGTATGTGGATGACACAGAACTGGTGTATGTGCTTAAAAACAAGGGGTAATGTGTCCATGGTCGATATTTGCCGGCTGCTTACCTTTAGAAGAAACTTGAGAAGGTGGAGATCAAACAAAAGTTTAAGAATTGATAGTTGTATTGTCACCTCAATAATATGTAAGACTTTGAGCTAAAGAAAACGCTAGTTTGCACAGCCTAGTCAAATTTTTATTTTTAAAAACTCCAGAACTTATCCTTACCTCAGGGAAAATGGATTATATAATAGCACGCAAAACTGGGATAATTGTTCTGTATATTGTGTAGAAAAATACCCTAGCACCCCAGGCACACTTTATGTTTGAAATTATCCAGATGTAGTAAGAGGCAGTATTATCTGAACAATGGTTGGTACCACATGCCATCTGGAACTCGCTATATATTATCTATTGTATATCTATGCACTTGTTTTTGTTTACCTTTTTTTATTTTCCCCCTTGAGTTGTGTAGTTTCCTTGGTTATACCGTTACCTGCAATAAGGGAGATGTAACTCAGGTTGGTAACTGATAAACCCAGCCTAACAAATTGACCCCCACGACCCACCCCATCAGTACCTTGTTTAACTCACCACCCAATAGTTCATTGATCAAATATGGTTAATCCTTGTCTACATCTGAGCCAATAATCTAACCGTCTGATGTAAGTCTCAAGCTCACACTGTATGACTGAGCCAATAATCTAACCGTCTGATGTAAGTCTCAAGCTCACACTGTATGACTGAGCCAATATTCTAACCGTCTGATGTAAGTCTCAAGCTCACACTGTATGACTGAGCCAATATTCTAACCGTCTGCTGTAAGTCTCAAGCTCACACTGTATGACTGAGCCAATAATCTAAACATCTGATGTAAGTCTCAAGCTCACACTGTATGACTGAGCCAATATTCTAACCGTCTGATGTAAGTCTCAAGCTCACACTGTACGACTGAGCCAATAATCTAACCGTCTGATGTAAGTCTCAAGCTCACACTGTATGACCATGTTGAAGACCCATAACGACCAATTCACAGTCATACAAATTATGTACGCCTAAACTATCAATTACCAAAAAACTTTCTCTTTCTTTTTTGCTCTTTTTGCTCCCTGTTTAGAACCAGTGTACTAACTCTAAGGGTGATTTACTGTGTTATCTTCGGGGCTAATACAAGTCCAGACAGTACATGCACCGCCATCAATGCTTTTCTTGTCCTTAAAAGTCGCCAGTTAAATCTCTCTAATGTGTTTTGCCAACAGCTGTTTGAGAAAGCTCGGCACCTAGTAAAGGCACCTAGCAAAGCGCTCCAACTACATGTACGAGGCACCCCCACAACTTGCTGGGAAATCTGCCCCTAGATAATCTTGATACTGTAATTTGGTTGTTGCTAAATTCCTTCCAATTATAAAGCAATAATGTTTGTCTGTTTTTTGTGTGCGCTTTTTTACTTGATGGTAAAAAGAGAACTTGTTAGAGTGAAGCAGTGATGTTAAGCTGGCTGTCTTGGTTTTTATTTTCGGTGTGTACTTTTCATGGTATGAATTTTCAGTTAGCTTCTGTTGCCATTTGTTCAATGTTTCGGTAACGTATATAGCAAGAAATGAAGAAGAAAAAATTCATCTTTCAATTAACACCTGGCCAGTTAGATGCTCTCCGTGTCTCTTGTGAGCGAACCTTGTATGATGTACGGTAGATTTATGTAGACATATCTTGTCATAACAATTACAACTTTGTAACTCAACGAGTATAATTAAATTCAAAGTTGCAGTTCGTGTGTATAAATATCTATGAAATTTATCTTGTTTTCTCATCAAAATTCATTGAAACTCCTTTTTGCTGTATGTTTTTGCTCGACGCTTCAGTGACTCTGGTCATAAATTGTATCGACAAATTTTCAAAACTACAAAATTATATGAACATATACTACCTGTTTCTACTTAAAAACTATGAAATAAAACATTTTTAGGAGGGTAAGATTGAAATGTTGTATACAGATATTACACATAAAGTGGGCGACAAACGAAACACAAACAGAAAATTTATCACAGAAGCTGCCGTAACTAATTTTTATTGAAAAACATATTTTGTACGAGAAAGTCAGTGTGATGGAAACAGTTAATGTGAAATTGTTGGTCGTTATGAAGCCTCCTAAACAACTTATTGAGTGACTCGACTCCGTAAATGACTCCTCCACTTCAAACACACCAATGCTTATAGCCACATTATATATATTTAGTCATCGTAGCGAAAGAAAACTAAAAAACCTCAACAAAAATATAACAATATAACAAAGCGTGTACTCAATTGAAATCTGATTCCACACAGCCCAGGACTAGTATACTATCAACATCAACAGAGCTATTATTCACAAATAAGTGTAACCTTGATTATTGTCAAGTGATTCACTCCACCGAAAGTGAAAACGCAATTGTTACCTTTCAATTTGCACACCTGGTAGAGAATAGCTCAGGAGAATGGGGTGGAAATATAAAGATAACAATATTGTAAGTGTGGAAGATTGGTATTAACGACAACAACAGCATGTGTATTTTTCAGCTCCTTATACGCAAGATTTATTGGCAACATTTATTAGTCAACTTGCAGATTTAGTGTTACTACTCTCACCTGCAGGCAAATTATTATCACTCCAGTTTTTTGATGCTTCACAGGATGACAAAGCTTGGTTTGTTCTTGTGCCAGGGTCCTAACTGCTTCTTTATTCAATAGCACTTAAAACTGTTTATCTTTCACCCTGCAATTGTAAGTAAGCTACTGCACAAAACCAGTAATAAGAACGTAAGAATGATTGTACTAAATGGGAATGAAAACAATCTTACAAGTAAAGAAGCTTTGGTGATAATGCAGAATTTTGAAGCCTGTCATGATACCACAAATTGTAGTACTGTTTGCTTCAATATAATACAACTAATTGTTAGATGCATTAATACTGCAAATGTTTTGGCAGGCTGCAGGACCAGATCGTAGTTAGTGCATATTGTAGGTAGATAAGCAATAGTAGAATTCATGTTAAGGACTGACTGAATGTAAGAGCTATGAGAAGAGAGACTGAATGCAAGAGCTATGAGAAGAGAGACTGAATGCAAGAGCTATGAGAAGAGAGGCTGAATGCAAGAGCTATGAGAAGAGAGACTGAATGCAAGAGCTATGAGAAGAGAGACTGAATGCAAGACCTATGAGAAGAGAGACTGAATGCAAGAGCTATGAGAAATGTTACTGAATGCAAGAGCTATGAGAAGAGAGACTGAATGCACTAGCTATGAGAAGAGAGACTGAATGCAAGAGCTATGAGAAGAGAGAGTTTCATGTTTTACTGTTGAAGTTCTGTGGATGATTCACATGTGCAGGTTTTTTTTTGCTATGGCATTTTTGTTTCAAGGCGTTGCGGTCAGTCTGTCTTATATCACGGTATGCAAGCATTAATGAGCCTTGCCATATACTCGGGTTTTACCTTCCTAGTGTAAACTGCAGAGTACGCCAGTACTGCAGGTAGACATTAATTATTACTCATGTTGCAAAAGTGCATTTGAATGAGTTTGCAGCAATCATAGCAATAACACGTTTCCTAGAATTCCAGAGTTTTTTCATTAATTACATTTTAGAAAGTGTTCTTTGAGGTATTATCTCCATGTTAGCTTGAAATGCTTGATGACTGGTCGATATAGAGAGATGTAACATTTGCATATTTCACAACATGGCTACAAGCAAAGTTACTCAAAAGAAAATGGCTTAAAAAACTTGAAAAACATGTCACCAGATATTTCTTATTGAAAAGGCGTGAAATTATTTAGAGTTCTAACATGTTACCCGACAAGTACTAGGATAGCGTAACGTAACATATGGGCATACCGTTGATACTTCCCTCCATTTTAATTATGTTGTTATTTTCGTGTCATATCTTAGGGGTCGGTATCGGATTATAATACATGGTAGTTCATTTACATGCCAGGGATATTCTTTATAAACCCTTTCTCTTGCTGTGATATATCGGTCAGAATGTGAACAGCTGAACTCACTTATAGCTTTCAACAGCCTTCTTGAACAGGCTACTTGATTGGGCTACTTGGACGGGCTACTTGATTGGGCTTCTTGATTGGGCTACTTGAACAAACTGTGCTGGTATGGAGCGTTTGAGCTAGAAACATACTAAATAAACACCCCATTTAACATGTACTTATATACCTTTTTCATGAGGGAGTTTTGACATTTTGTTAGGTGAAGTATATCATGTAATTATTCTAATTATTACCTTACTGATTTGGAAAACAAAAGATATTCTCGTCATTAAATACATAAAAAGTAAATTGACAATTTGGAGAACACACAGCCAATTAAGATAAGACTTACGTACAATATGTTTATAAAGTTATCAGTAGTTTTCATCATATTTTGTGAAAGGATATTTTTTCTTCTCTTTACAACTTACACAAATAATATAGGGTTGTTTACGTTGAGGCTATAATTGAAGATAAAACTTAAATAAAGAGGTTTATATAAGCTGTTTTAATCATATTTGGTCAGGCTAAATATTGTGTCGAAAGCTGAAAAAAGTACAATTTGGAATTATAAGATACTTAAGTATGCTTTCTTAAGACTTAAATTAGATAAATAAGGCATACAGGAACTTTGTTTTGAATGAGTCACTTTCTATAACCCTGAAATGCATTTAAAAATATGTATGTGCTGTTTTTGAGCAAATTGTTGTTTTCACTGTTACACATTTTAGAATAGAAAAAACACTGTTTAAAGCGATCTACAAAAGATAGCTATTGTTAAAATAGTAAGACAAAAGATTCTTTTCATAATTGCAATTAATTATAGTAAGAATCCTTTGCTTTGACCCTTCCACTTTTACGTTCCTGTCCACTTTTATTGTGACCACAGATGTACATAGCCAAAGGGGGGAGGAGTGTTGGTCTTGTTTACTGAAAAACACACACAGAAAATGAAAGTGGCTTTATCGTTGTCATGGTAATAAAAGGTTGTAAGTAGTGTAGTTTTTAGTAGGGAATGTACGACCTTTTTCATGTGCGCCAGGTTTTTGGGGGGATGAAAAGTTAACTAATGGGAGATACTTACGATGATCATTAGTTTGTCATTTGACCTGGTCAGCTGCCAAAAACATTGTAACCTGACCTGACACCTCCGAACCTCTTAACACCCGCTGACCGCCCCTCCCCCTTACTCTGTCCCACAGTCTCCGGCAACATCTACTATCTGTAAACATGCAAATTTATGACAACCAATTAAAAAGATAGTTTAGAAATGAGACTTGTTAAGAGTTTTGGCATATTTATTAACATTGTTAGAGAATCAGATTTTGGGTATCTGATGAAACTAAGTAGAAAAGTAATCTATTGGTAGAGGTTTTGGTATGAACATTCTTTGAGAATACATGCAAATGGTCAGGTTTTCCTTATTACATTGAGTTTATGGATGTAAGTTTAAAAGACATGGTGAACAGATTAAGAAAGTTAAATTATCAGTGACTTTTGGTACATATACAACAAAGGTATAGACATGTATAGAAAGTATATACATGTTTGTATTTATACATAAAACTTTACCTATTATGATATTAACCCAGATATTATTGGTCACTGTTCCTGGCTCTGTTTCTTAAGCAGAAATTTATGTTGAACTTGATTTAAAGACACATTCGTATCATAACTGTTACAAAAATGTGAGATATTTAGATCAGTCAGACATTGATTTAAAATATGGTGAAATAAAATAAAAGTTTTTGATAGATTGAGTCTGGCCATCATAATGTGTCAGTTATTTCCACTCCATGTTGACAGTTATAGCCAAGTAATTCATGGACAATGAGAGTAAACTTGGAGAATAGAGAAATCAGAACAACCCAACAATCTGCCAGGCAACTTGCTCCAGATGACCCTTCTAATCTCCTATAAGTGATATATCGTATAGCTGTTTTATTACAGACTTGCTTGATAACACTTTTCTCTGTGAGATAGGAGAACTCGTGTTTCTTAGATAATATGTATGTGTTTATCCTATACTGATGGCAGTTGGCTATAAAATGTTTTCGCTTGAGCCTCCTGTAGGTAAAGTACATATTAAAGCATGAAAGAAACAAATGGACATCTTTGAGTCATATTTTGATTATTGAAATACAAATTGCTGTAATTTATTTGAAGAGAATTACTTAGTTAGATTTCCTTAACCAGGGACATCATGGATAGGTTCTAATTACTGCCTCATTATATCTGAAATACTGGAAAGAAAAAAACAACACCATAGCCAACCATCTAAACAGTCTGCTTTCAAAAAACATTAAACTAAATAGAAGGGTTTATAAAGAAAAAACAACTAGGAATGAACAGTGTTCAGCCTAATGCAGTTTTACAGTAAAATCCCATCAACAGTTATTGCACAACAATCTCACTCATTAATAAACAATAGTGGGTCAAGTATTACACCTTGTAGAAACAACATCAACTCTAGATCTCTCCCATATGATTCCACCTCCTCTCAGCCCAGTTTCAACAAACATGCACCCAACTCTTATAGCAAACACGATAAACAATGTTTGGCCAACTACTGCACCTTGTAGAGGAACCTGCAATCTGTTTCCAATTAATGATGTTGTTTTGGTCCATTAGTAGGCTGCTGAGAATGGCTATCACTTGCTAAGGACCCCCTGCTTCACATAAGATGGTCAGTGTAAAGATTAGTTTAGACAATTGCTCCCAACAGGTCACCACCCCCACCCACCAGCACACACACACCTACCCAACCGCCCCAGAAAACCATTGGAACCAGATTTACAAAATGTTACAGTCTAGTTTAGTATTAAAGAATAATTTGATTTGGTAGGTAATTCATTCTGAGTTAGCATTGATCCTGCTTTAGTCATGGGTGTTAAATCATTTTCAAAACTTCTTACATTATGTTGTATGGTGTGGTCGAAATAAGTTCAAATTGAGAATATAAAATCTGAACGATAACAAGAGTTTACAAATAGACTATTTTATCCTAAATATTCATTTTGTGTATATAACGTTAAAGGTCTGAGAGTCAGGGCAAATAGAACCAGCATAGTCTTTCAAGAACTTAAAGATTAGAGAAAAACAAAAACAAAATCTAGAAAAAACAATAGAATCCATTTACCTACAGCGTAAAGGGTTCAAGCTTTAAGGTATCTTTCAGACATTTGCCAAACTTTTGATATGTTCAACCTACAGATCTTCAAAGAGATCTGAAAACTTTTAAATTTTATGCAACTCATAGTTACCCCAGGATTGCTATTTCTGAAACTATGAAAGACTGTGTTACACAATTTACTACTGTTTACCCAAGCACTTGAAGTTACATGGTTGGGCGCAGGATTTGAGGAGATGAAAGGCATCTTCCCTACTGTCTTGGATAACAGTGTTATATAAGGTTTAGATAGCAGGTTGTTAGAGCTTGTTATATGGTGTAAGGTAGGAAATTGTGGTAAGATGGTTACAGATGTGAAGGGAAGACCAAGCCCTAGGATGCCTATTACAATTATTTATCCAATTATCCAACCGTTTATCTGCTAATCCAAATGTTTTATTCCCCGATGCACCCTGCAATTATTACTGGTGATAATGTAGATTTCTATATCTTTATATGCAGAAGAGATGGGAGTTGAGAGATTATGTACAATATATGGGATTCACTGGCTAAAATATCTCATGATTTATTGGTTAACAATTTCACATATATCATATTCAATGGATTAGCCCATGTCAACTACTGTTGTTACATGGAGTCGGTAACTAAAACTTTTTTATGAAAATAGGGAGATTAACTCACTATGGGATAAATCTGTCTATTGAGGAACAATCTTGAACAATCTTGAACAATCTGGGTCTCGTTAAATGGGTTTGAGTGGCCACAATGTATAGGGGCTTTAATATTGTAGTGGTTGGCGCTCTATACTGTAACTGTGATGGCCCCAGGTTATATATATATACCAGAGTAGTAATGATAGGTCGGTAAAGCGTGGATTGATGGCAGTAAAGGTAGTAAGAGAGGCTTTGATAAATGACCTGATTAGTGTAGAAATGGCGGGAATCTATGGATGGAATGCTACGCTCATTTTGTTTGTTGATACAGCAGAGCAGGAAATGGTGGCTTGTTGACAGGACTTTCAACGGCAAACAAACATTTACATTCTCCTCATAGATTGAGTTTCTCTCACAGGCTCTTACAAAGTGTTAGCTCAACCAATCTGCAGTGGTTTTTCCCTCTCTCTCTCTCTCTCTGTATCTTTTTTTCCCCTAGGATTAAAGGAAATACAAATATTTAAAATATATTGGGCACTCTTTTTGGTATCATATTCAAGGGTCAGAAATGAAAAGTTGTTGTTAATTGCATATACATGTATATACAAAAATTATTTAACTTGTTAAACCATTTAACATAACTGGCTTAAATTCCAAATAGATTTCATAAAGAAAAGGTGTTAAAGGCATGTTACAAATAATGACGGAAAACCCCATTAAGTCTGTTCCATTCTTTCAATGACATAAAAGCATTGTCAAGGCATAGTAACAATTTCTATAATGTGGAATTAATCTGTCTAAATTCACACAGGTGAAATAGTTTATTTACTGGGGAGTTAAATTTCAATTTGCAATTAGATGAGTTTTTAACTGAAAATCTCACCTCTCCACAATGGACTGCTGCAGGGCCTCTAACAATTAAACTAAGTATTAACTCAAATTGGTTGCCATAGTTATTAAATTTTGTCAATTGGTTGTGTTATTATTTTATGATGCGGCCATGGAGGTTGTATTTAAAAGGATATAAAAGCAACCCTCTTGGTTTTCGCACCCTTTGTGTAATGGTAGAAAATTGGGTTTACAGATACCCTAGTTTTTACACGGTTTGAAGATCTTTATCTCTGCAAACACAATAGCAGTACAGGATGTTTTCCTATGGTTTACTCTAGTTTAGGAGGGTTTTTCTTTTTGTGTAGTTTGTAAGGGATTGTGCACAGATAACCCTGGTGACTCAAATCTATCTGTGTGAGAAACCGTGGTAACCAATATGCATAGCAACCGATATTTACCTTGGTCTTGCTCTGTGGCGCAGTTAAGGATTTGAAATTTTGAAATGTTTATTTGGAGAGCTACAGGGAGCACAAACCCAGGAGAGGGGCTCTTGAAAAGAAGGATTAAATCTGGGGACCACATCGGGCTTAAGTGTACAGGTATTGAGATTGACAGAAAAAAAAATACAGTTATGCAGGTGTTTTTACTAGGATTTGCATCAGAATAGTCTAATTTGTCAATAATAGATGTTCTTTCATTTTTCATACAAAAGCTAACGAAACACACCCACAGATCAACAAGTGCCAGTAGGAATTTGTTTATGATACAGAAATTGAGCTTCAAAAAAAACATTTTGTTCTGTGATAAGGTTCTGTAAGAGAAGAGACCCCTTTACACTCCCCCACTCCTTAGAATTAGACAGGTAGCCCTGAATATCCGTCCCGCCCTCTCCGCCCCCCCACTAAGGTCCCATCTTGCCCGTCTTTCACTCTTGTACCATCTCGCAGCCTCCCCAACCCCCAGCCCCTTCACGCACTCCCCTCTCCAGATCAGTGAAGACAAGTATAACATTTCATGATCCACATGTTTTTATCAGGGTAACATTTATTTCATTGAATAATAGTTAGCCTAATCACCAACTTATCTCTGCCTGTCTGCATATTTTTAGCAGACTTTGAGGGAAATGAATGAGCGTATGTCATACCACTATCATCTGTAGTAAATCATCCAACAGGGTAGCATGTTCTATGAAGTTGTTTTTAATTCCTTTGAACTTGGCAAAAAACTATTCTTAGAGTTCTGCTAGATATCTTAGAGGTTGTAAGCCTATGTATTACCCAAAGTTGATAAAGAACAATTTATCTTTCATTATATTGTCATTATTACATTATTTACACTTGTTTATCATTTATTTTTCACTGCACACAGAAAAGAACCTATCATTGGTTGCATGTTTCCTCAAATCATGGGAGAGAAAACTATTGTTGACTTCAGGAACTTGATTGAGGTATTGTTTGAAGTTATTGTTTTATTAAAATTTTGATACAGATTTTGGAAGGGAAGCGTCACTCCACTCAGGCCGCGCCAAAACCGACTGTTTAATGTCAAAATGGGATTCATACACGCTGAACAAACTTCCATATATCTGATCCTATTATATAACAATTAATTAGTATTCGCCCGGCTGACGTTGTCATGTTTAAGATCTCGGTGAGTGACAGGCATAGCTGTGTTGTAAATCATTAAATATTCAAATAAACCCCTGCCCTACATAACAGCTACCAGATAACTTTCTACTCTCAAAACATGGTTGACAATTTCTTCGAAAAATACCACCACGTACTTATAGTCATGTATAACTGTATGGTACAATGTAATTTAGTGCAAGAACAGAGTCATCCCAGACAAGGGCGAATTAGGTAATGTGAAATGATATGTCTAAGAACAACATGACTCGCGACAACTAGATTGAGTGTGGAATTCTTGTAACAGAAAAACAATCAAACGTTTGACATACACATACCACATTTGTCAAAAATACATGTCAAACATCTGTATGGTAGAAAAAAAACTATTTTTGTTCCATAGTTCCATCATATATATCTATTATGCAAGGTCATTTGTTTATTTTATGACATATTTTCGATAAAAGTTACGTTTTCATTGGAGCTGACCATAAATTTCATGAGTTTGTACACATGCTGTAAAAGATATGGCTCTAAAAAAGACCGAACAGGTAGAAAAATGTCAACAATTTGACACCAAGTTCCTTAATTTAGAACAAGGAATAAGGAAAAACATTTTAATCTTTTTTCGATTATTTTTTTGAAAAGATGGAATTAATATCACTTCCTCCATAATTTAAAACAGCTCTGCGGGAATTTTTGAACTCTTATCTTCAGGCTTCTTATTGGGTGAAAATATTTCTGGCTTCGGTACTTGGTGTGTACCCCGATGTACCACTGTTTCTGAACTTAAGTATCAGCATTTATTGACATATGAAGCAAGATGTATAATAAGGGGTCAGTTATCTTTTCAATAGAGCCGTTTTTCTGACCCTTACATAATGTTAACCCCACTTATTCACCTTAAATACTAATGCATCTTAAATCCTGTACTCAATTTCAAACTTTAATGTCATAAAAGACTTACAGTACATGTATTGGTGAAAACGTTGTAAGCCAGTGGTTTTAAATCCCAAGGTTTTGATTGGTTGGGACACAGTGATACGGTTCTTAGTACTATTGAACTTTGAAGCAGATAGAACCTTGTCGCATTCACCACTCTGGTTGTTAAAAGTCTCTGTAACAGCTGACTTGATGTTCACCTTTAAATGTCGCTGCTTTTAAGGTCTCAAATTCGATTAACTCCCTGTACAAGGACTTCTGAACCTTTTATGGAATGCTGTAGTGACTGATTTGTTTACGTTTACGAGCATTCCTTACATAGTTTCATTACACAAATCTGTATTGTTAGGATCATCATAGATTAGTTTTTCCTTTCAAACACGTTGATGAAGATTTTGTGTGAAGTTTTCGCTTGATACTGCCAGGTAATTGTAGAGATAGACATCGCGGGGACTTGGGTGTTAGTTTAACAGTCGACCGAACAAGTTCAGAAGGTACAAAACATATACAAAAACAGTACAATCATAAAATTACATGTTAAATAAGTAAGTTTTTTGTTTGTTTTGTTTTTTCTATAAATAAACACACCTACAAACGCACCAAAAAGCACACAAATAATGATAACATGATTTCTCGCTAATATGCTAAGCGTGTAGGGGATGTATATTGGTGTCTTTAATTTACTTGTTTCAAAACGAAGAAACGAAAACCGCTGAGTCCTTGCTGTATCAGTTTAAGGTTTTCTTTTAAATCATGTAATTGATAATTATGTAGTATTGTTT
>ENA-OREC01000906-OREC01000906.1-marine-metagenome-genome-assembly--contig:-NODE-906-length-13524-cov-14.089611_pt1 | contig 13524 bp, 10 predicted proteins | sample MGYA00248626_ERZ508543 | MGnify/ENA primary metagenome ERZ508543 (study PRJEB26211, sample SAMN05518279) | marine metagenome | isolation source: Puget Sound, Washington, USA | host: Bankia setacea... | reverse complement strand
AACTGCAAATCTAAACATAGCCAGATCGTTCTACCCAAACCATCAGACCAGCCCAACAATAAGTGTACTCCAAAATATTGTATCACTCTCCATATGAAAGTGACTGTTTAATGGGGCCCATGCTATGTTATTGGTATAGAGTTCAAGGAAAACACGAGTTACTCCACCTTAACCAAAATCCCTGTCTTTTAATTGAAGTTATTTGAAAAACAGACATCTTTCCACACTTAAAAAACAAACATTTGAGATTGTATTTTTTCAAATAATAATAGTCAAAAATGTATACAAGGTAATTTAGGTACAAGATATAAATGCCAAACAATGATACGGCATGAAGGCATGAACCAAACTGTTATAAATTGACATTTAACATAGAATGTACTGCTTTGAACTTTTATAAACAAAACAGACATAGAAAATAAACAGATCAATGTTAACAATATATTTATCCTAATAATAAAACTAGGTCTGTGAAAATGTTTGTAAAAAAACTGTGGGCTGTTTTGACACTTGACAAGGAAGGTCATCAAAACAATACTATCTATGAGTGAGAAGTTTGCTACTAATTCTATTCTCGTATCTGTTTTTTGTCTTGCTGTATTCATTCTTGCATCCATTGTTTTAGCAAAATGACATTATCGAGATTTAGTAACAGGAGATACCCTTGACAACCTTGTAGTTTAATCATTTAATCATATGACATTTGCCTGCCTTTGTGGAATGATTGCTATCTTGCTCTTGCACTCAGTGTTGGTTAGAGCGCCCACTCATTAAAGAAGCAGCTTTTACAACTGGGAGTATTTGATTGTGCACGTAGTTGTAAATCAGCTAAATATGAATTGTTCCAATTTAATGTACATTTTATTGCTTATTACACAGGTTTGAAGAATTTTCATTAGAGATGCACGTATTTTGAAATGCATTGATTCTTGGACAATAACCACCCATCTAAATTTATACAGGTAATGTTTAACTATTATGTATTTAAATAAGCAAGTGGTGCCAAAATTATGAAGTTTTATCTGTTTAGCATTTAATGAGATAAGATATCAGATATCAGAATGTTAATCATTTGCAACTGTTTTCATTGTGAATGAATGCCAAAATCGTAATAATGAATTTGTTACATTTCACATACAGACGTTTAACATCCTTTTGTCATCATAAGCCACTTTAGTGCTATTAAATGACATTTACAAAAAGATACTGCAATCTTACATTATATGGTCTGATTCCAACAATGTGATGTTTATTTTAATACACAGGGAAATCTGTAGGTAACTGATATACTGGTTACTGTCAGAAGTCCAACTGAAGATCAAATTTTCTGAAACTAATGGAAAACTGCACATTCAATATTGATGGTATATAGATTCTGTATTTAAATAACATATAACATTACTTAAAATTCAGATCTAAGTACTTTTTACTGTCTGGGTTTAAGTCTTGGTATTTCCTTATATGGCTAATGAACAATGTCAAAGTTATGCAAATCTTGGCTGTGGGGATTTCAAAGCCATTAATAGCTTGCCGTCTGCCTTGTAAAATACCAAAAACACTTATTCCTATTCTTACTGAAACCAAATACATAAATTGAACTAAATGTAAATCTTATCCAAGACGTTGTATACCAGACCTAGCTATGATTTCAGAATGCGAGATTAAGTCTTTAAGAATATATTTAGTAGTTTTACAATTTCGAGCGATGCTAACTTGCCAATTTTAATGTGATTTATTGGAATTGAATTGCCTAAAACTCAATGTTAAGCTGCATGGTGAACACAACTTTCATGCTACAAGCAAATCTTATTAACTGTTTACATTTGTAGTGCTTTGGTCTTATGTTTTTGTTGTTGTTTTAGTTGTCTTGTTACAAATTAACTATATTGTAGATTTAAATTAATTTCTTTTCAGATACAAATTTTGGTTTATGGCAATATACTCAATACAGTTCTAGCAATAATCCAATACATCACAATATTCCATATATCTCTGTCTTACAATGTGCAGATAACCTGACATTCAAATTTATGTACTTTTGAGTGGAATGCACTTCATATATTTCCATTCCCTAAGCCCTGTCTGTGTCTTTGATGCATCCAGATTTTTAGGAGATTGCTGATATGTCCATTTGAGCCATTGCCAGAAGGAAGCAGTTATGCACATTTGCCCAGACTGCACATGTTAACTGTGTTTATTGCAGAAACAGGTTAGCCTACTTTCGTTACACAAGCCATTCAATTTAAATACATGTCATTTCTACGCTTTGATCACATATCATATGGCCAACAAATATTTATACAACAGTAACATGGAAGATTTTAACGCCATCGTCTGGGCCCTACCAATGTTTACAATTCTGATTATGTGCGGCATATGGTTAACTGTATTGCCAGCCAGACTCAAGTGCACTTCAAATGATTTCACCAGCCCTCAAAATCCCGTTTTTCCCCACCCACCCCTTTTCCATCTCAACACTCTTCCCCTCTTTACATTGCCCTCAAAGAAATCCCGCCAAACATCAACATAAGTCTTTGAACTAGCAAGTCAACAGTTGTTCCACTAGTGTTTTCTTATTATTATCAGATCATCATCAAATTCAAAGAGCAGAAGCTAATAAGAGAGATGAGTCCCAAAAAAGCAGTTTTCCACTAAATTGTATTCATAGATCAGGGTAAAACTAGACAAACTAGATATACAGTAAGAAGATGATGCACCATGTTTGATGTTGTCTCCAATAAATAACAGCAATCAAAAAGCTATGCAAAATGGGTTTAAATGTGATTGTAATTGAGAAATAGATTGGACACTTTAACCATTAGTCTACAAACAAACGACTGGCGATTAAGGGTTGTAACAAAGGGTGAAATGCTTGAAACTTAGTGTAGTCTAGCACTGCGGTCTAGTTTTGATTTCTACATATAACATAAAACAGTATTTGATCATTTCATCATCAAAGGATTTCTTACAGATGATGGGGGCTGAATCATGGAGCCAAAGTCTGTTTTACTCATCAAAATCATAGTTTCTAACATTGGACTCAGGACCTATCAAAAGCTTAAAAAACGAATCGAATACAAAGTGAACTATTTACTACCAGTATTTCTATAATTAAGACTACCAAGTTAGCATTGTATTCAAAGTGTAAGATTCAGGAATGTTAAAGGGTATGAATTGATAAAAGAAAACATAGCATAGTTTATAACAAAGATGATTAACTCATGTTCATACCTGCAAGGTGAGACAAAGTTTATAAGACATATGAAAATGCTTTACTTTTGATCATCAAAGAGCTTAAGAAAAATGGCAAAGTAGAACCATTTCCGACTCTATGTCTGCATTATTAGATATCCCATAAAATAACTTCAAAATAGCTAAAACATTATTCTTAAAGACTTCTGAAACTAATGTTCGACCATGAAACCAAGGCTTTTAGTTGAGACTGTCCTACAAGGATTAAAAATGAAACCGTTCTCAGTGCTATGGAATACAAACAGGAGATAAAACCCTTCTGCATTTATCTATCAACTTATACACATAATACATGTCATGTACTTTCTGAAACTCAATTTATATTCTCTCATCAAACTATTGGACCTTAAAATTCAGAAATATTATATTTTGTAAATACAAGAACCTTCCAATATTGTGTGATATGTTATGTATTTTGGATCATTAAAACCTGCGTGGCTACAGTGAGCTTTCACTCATTAATGCACACATACAAACAATTGTCTTAAAAGTCTAAAGTTGGTCTAAAAATATAGTTGTTTGGGATCAAAAAATGGTGGTCTTAGTATCAAGTGTTCTTAATAGCAAAACAATACTGTATTTAATGATTCTTCTATAGACACTATTCCTTTTGAATAACACAGCTAATAGTTCTTTGTATGGCTGATAAACAATGGTTTCAAAGTGAAACAAGACAGTGAGAAGTGAGAGATGCTTTGTCAGACAGTTTGTTTCAAAGCACATGATGGTAATAGACAAGACTTATATGTTTGTAGTTAGACAATATGTTTAGGACAGAGAGAAAGGGTTAAAAGAAGAGCTCCCTGGATGGACATTTCGTGCTCTAGGTCTATTTATCTTGGTTAGACAAACAACAAACTACAGAGTTATAGAAACAAATTTATTGCCAAAAGTAAATAACTGGAGGGTGTATTCATCAGGCTGTCACTAATTTTGTTTTCCAATAAAAGGCCACAACAGAAAAAAAAAACTCCTAATTGAAAATCTTCAACTAATTAAAGGAAAAGGAAATTCAAAATGACATTGTCACAGGAAACTATCATTTAAGTTGTGTCATACATAAAAAATAAAGTCCAAAATCAGTCTGTAAATTCGTTATTTAGCAGTAAAGAATTGGGCTTCTAAAATTCAAATATAAACATTGTATTCTAATCCTGTCCAGAAAGTGTGTTACTTTAACTATATAAAATCAAGTAAAATGCAGGCTAGAAGTAAAGTTTTAATTTCATACTCCGCTAAAACAGGGAAGAAAATGCAGTTGTACTTTTCTCAGCTTTCTCTTTAACATACCTGTGCCAAACTGACCGAATAAACATGATGGCTTTGAAGTTGTATACGGTGACTTACTACAGGTGCATGGCTAGGATATAAACATGTATTGTTTATATCAAGTTTTACATTTCTTAAGTTAACTGGGTTGTAATAACTTAATTTACCGTATATTTCAAAGAAGTCATGTTATATTTAATTATATTATATAGGAAAACACCTTCCCTCTTAGAAAATAAATAATACACCTGTATGTCATTTCAAAAAGAAGAACTACATAACTATTATTGTCAAAAATTTGGAAGCATAAACATAAGAGCTTTACATAATTTAGTTAGAATGAAGGCAAACTTAACAACAAATGCTTAAAAATTAGGGAAAACACATCGAAAATGTTTAACTTTGGCCCAAAAAAGCCAGGGAGTTAACATGAGACGTAACAAACTTATTCTGTTAACAACAATTAAAGGACTCGTTTGCTTAGTAAGTGACAATGATGAATAAGAAACAAGTTTACAGTTAACGGAATGAAAATAATAAACTTGGCCTCAATTATTTAAGCCACACCCTCTCTTGAATTTTCACAGCTTTCAGAAACATTTTGTTAATTTAATATGTTGTGCTCCTTAGAATTCATTTGTTTTGGATTGTCATTCTATTTAGTATTTTGAACGTCAATCTTTCCTGTTTGCTCATATTGTTTCTTTTATCACTGTTTTACTACTTGCCTGTTCAGTGAATCCTTAATATACTGAACAGTAACAACAATCACTCAGGGCACACTGTTGCAAGTTTTGAAGCATTTGAGTATTGAGTATAAGCATAAGTACAGTGTCAGATCAGTTAACATGCTTCGTCAGCATCGATTCAATAATCAATTAGAGCATGCATTAATTGATTAAACTAAAATGAATTACACTCAAGAAACAACTCAGATTGCCATAAAAAAGATTTGTAAAAGGAAAACCTATCTTCCCTGAAACAAATATCTATTTAAACTTGTGTCTTAGATCATTGAAAAAGAAAATTTCAACCTCCATTCATTAATAAAACCTAAAATCTTTTGTATAATAAGGAATCTCTGAGGACACTCTTTGTTCTTAAAAAAAATAAAAAAATGTTGGGGTTGTCAATCAAATGCTATATAAATATCCTGATCACACAAAACTTCAATGGGATATTGATAATTAACATTCAAAATAAGACACAACATGCAATCCATACTCCCTCATAATTGGGACTTGCCACTTTAGAAAAAAGAAAAGGTTAAACAAAATAACCTGTCTGAGCTTGAATGTTGAAGAATCATTTAAAATGTGATAAAAATCAAAACAAATAACATTGAAAGCAAGAAAGCCAACAGTGTTACATAATGATTGAAAGTATAGACACTGTTTACATGTAGCCCATTAGAAATCCATTACAGAACGAAATACACCAGGCAGCTATTTAAGAAGCAAGGAAACTAAATGTAACATCCTCTGCCATGTTTATATTAGTCCATTGTTGGAAGTGTACAAGTATAAATTAGGCAAGGCGTTCTATTACATATCCATGTCACCCTTGTCATAGAGACTAACTGCCTTGCTCAGTGAATGATTAATGAACATTTAATGATAGAAAATCTCCCAAAACCTCACTGATGTATCATACACCATTGCCGAAAAAATGTCAAAGGCATCAAAACCAGCAATTAAATAGGCAAAATAGGTAAGAAAGTTGTGTCTATTTTCATACCTACCCCCCTCGTGGTTTAATCAAATAACACACCAACCTAATAGTAGTCTTTTATCATAATTCATAACATTACGTACATAGACAGCTAACACAGATTTACTTACTTCTCTTTCTATTTTGGATTTTAAAAAAGCGTTATCGGATCAAACTCAAACAGCCTTTTTATTACATCTTCCTTCACATAGAGATATAAATATAGTTGAGGATAAAACTTGGTATCATCAAAGTAAACAAAACCAATTGTTCCTGCCCATTTCTGTTTAATCAAGAAATTAGGGATGCTTATTAAAACAAATAATTGACACATTGCATTTAATTTGATATTGAGATGCTTCAAACACTGATGAGACACATTTAAGGACAGTTCTACATGTATTATGTTCAAAATCATCTTCAAAACTCCAAAATTCTGTTTCAAATATACAAGAAATGTTTTGCTTCTGAGTCATTATTTTTATGTAAATTATTGGAAACTATTCTTGTTACATGTTTTCGATCTACAAGAATTGTTCATTTCATGTGAGTCAGGCTGCACTGCTGTTTTATGCCTAGATTATCTGCTACATCAGAATGACTTGTGTATCTATAGTCCAAAATATTGGCACGAAATACAGTCACATAAATAGATGACACGCATGATTGTCATATCTAATTGACTTCCTAATCAGGGCAGGCCTAATCTAAAATCTGTATATATAAAGTTAAATATGGCAGATGTGCAGCTTGTTGTGGTTAAAATTAATCTTATCCCAGGACACCAACAGTAATGATTCTGATGGTAAAAACAACAACAACAACTACAAAGATGATGATGGTGATACTAAAGACTGAAACATTAATGACAAAAAGTGCAATAATCGTTCATGCACATTTCTAACAGAGTGCAGGCGATTCTTAATGCTTTCAAAACCAGGTCAAGGTATTGCGGCACAAAAGATGAAGTTATTACACTCAAGTTAGCACTTAGCCTATCTAATCATTATCAAAATAAAATACAATAAATGAAATTGTTTTTCTTTCATAGTCAGCAATTCTGCAACCTTGGTTGGTTTATTTCATCAGATACACCTCATAGTTAAACAGTTCTACTTGAATTCTTAAGTACCTTTATAACAATAACATCTCAATAATTTACATTAAACAATATTCTATCATTCATATTCATTTAAGATTATCATCTATAATTCATGAGAATGCTTCGGGCTAAGTTCTTCTCTCATATAGTTCAAGCATGAAGTGGATTATTGGTACATTTGCGATTTTTAAAACACTTTTCTTGCCCATTAGATAAGAATAGATTGGCAATATTTGTGTCCGTGTTTTCACTGTTGATCTGCCTGGGGTGTATTTTTGAGCAGATAACACGGTATGATGAACTAGCTGGACAACAGTAAATCTACCTAAATCTCCCCCCCCCCCCCCCCCATATCTTGATCATATGTGTGGTAAGCTAGCCATTGTGAAAACAGTGACCAAGCATTGACTGCAATATTGTTCTGAGTATATACAAGAACATCCCAGTTACAACAGTATTACTTCAATCGTCTCAAAAGTTGTGAAATATATACCATATTTTGTACTGGTAGTTAGCTTGACATTTTCTTTCTCATAGGTAGTCTAATTTCTACAGCCAGACATTTTTGACAAAGTACTTTTTATTATCAATATGCAAATTGCCACCTTATTCGAGTGTTGACACTTATTGTAACAGTTAATAAATAAACAGTGACACTTGGCTGGGTAGTTGTCGTCCCCTTTCACCGAAGATACCATGTGAATAAAAAACGATTGTCGAGAGAGTCAACAAACACGAAATGCAAGAATAAACAAGTTACGAAATGATTGGATGATACAAAGAATGCCATCATGCTTACAAAGGTTAATTACCGTGCTGCTCTAAAAACACGTGAAGTTTTTTTCCAATAATGGTTAAGTTATCACACTGTTACCTGATAATTGGACTTTATGAAAGTTTATAAAATCGTATATCATGAGATGACAATAGAATTTCTATTTCAATATTTAAACCATAATGTATTCATAGGTGGTCCGCAAATCCCTTATTGTCGCCCTCTTTTCCAACTGTCTGGTATAATTTATGTAAACTATATTTTCTGACATATCTTCCTGCATCTTATGTACTATATCATAGTTTCTGTAATTGAGTTCGCACACAAAAATGAGTTTAGACATTCAGACTTGTGCCAGTAGTGACCCAATGATATTTGCTGACCATTCTGCTTATGTTTGTCCTAGAACTGGGATTATCTCACACTTTAAATGCCAGCAATACTGGGATCAATCATCGTCTCTATAAAATAGTAAATGGAAACATCAAATCACACGTAATTACTTTAGCAACTCATGCACTGGTTCATTTCCATTTCTCCTCACAGACTGTTGGCAAAATGACATGGTAAACTTGCTGGCTTGTAAAACAGGATCAAAATTTGTTTCTCCTGGAAAGCTAAAACGACTTATCTCTCATATACCAACAAGTAATCAAAACTTGAAAGCTGTTTATATAAAACTGCAATACTGATTTTTTAGATCTAAACAAGCCTGGAGGAGTAGTCCCCCTTGGGAAGTTTAAACTGTCTTGAAAAATTGGCGAACCCTGTCAATCAATTAAATTTTATATCGTTATTTTGTCTTCTCTAATTAAAACAGAACAGGTGTCAGAATGAAATTTCCTGCTGTAATCTCCTTGTACAAAAAAGTAAAGGAAGATACACAGGTGCAGTGAGTTCCTCTCTCTCTCACCAGGAAATAATGTCAGGAAAAATGAACACAACTGTTTCAGACAGACTCTGACAGTTGCAGCTAATATGAGTGTAAGTTTACTCCTGTACAGATAAAACCTAACCAGTCTAAGATTTCTCGATATCTGCAGACTGTGTACCAGAAGTACAACTGTTATCAGGTTAATTGAGACTAAAGACACCAATATTTTTTGTTTTTACATGACAGTTTTCAAAACAAAAACAAACAAGAAAAACAACGGTGTCAACATGTTCTTGTAGTCAAGGAAGATAAATTCAGACTGTATACTCAAATTTAATCTTACAAACTTCTATAAAACACAAGGAATAAAAAAAGGAACGCTGTGAACATTTTCGTATTGTTTGGGATTTGCTCAAACATCTGTCTCAAAAAGGATTTGATATGTAAATAAGCTATTAAGTGTGAAAAATGTGACTTACTTTCATTCAATGTGTTGACGTAAGAAATTGAAAATACTTTGAAAGTCAAGGAGCGCCAATACAGACACAAATGTGACAATCTAACCCTATCTCACTAAAAACAAGTTCAAAACCAATGCTGTGGCCAAAGCATGAAAACAAACTTGATAATAGATTTTCCCTCCCACGACAGAGGTCATTTTACTTTTCCATTTCTCAAACTCAGAAAGGTTCATTTGATATCTCTTTTAGTAAAATGGGTACTTCCTTGAACCACAAGTATCTACATGAATCAAGCAAGTGAATAAAAAGGCTGAAAGTTGAATTTAACTGTTTATGTTTTGAACTCAAGTAAAGAGACATCTAAGGGTGAGTCATATGCCCAAATTCTTCAGTAAGATCATGTTGGGATGACATTATGGAAGTTAAATCATTTTTAAACTATATTTATAACAAATACTGATCATTTACAATTTTAAATGACCAACATTATTTCAACATATGTTCAAAATTTTCCTTTTTTCTGCCAAACGTTTGGTTTGCAATTTCAATTCCATGCTTGACGTCAATACACTGGTTTAGTCAGCGTTTTCGGTTGTTGGAATTTCACGCTGTGTTATGTAATAAGTATACCCAAAACGTAACACGATCCCATAATCTTCAGAGGTAAATATACAAACATATCAATCACTAATCAACCGTATGCAACCCAAATAACAACTTTTTCATTTTTTTGGTTTTCCCTTTTCGAAATCTCAATCGTGCACAGCTGTGAAAGGTTTTTACACGTTTATTACACCTGTGGTAAATATCTAGTCCAGGTCTGATAACATAAGAAGTGGCTGTAATGATGTAAAAAAGGCGTGCAATATTGCAGGTACAATGCATCGCTGCCAAAGAAATGGTTTCTGCAGCACTCAGGCCACCAGAATCTTCACACAACTCCCGTAAACATCTCACACACTCACAAACACACACTCACACACAGGCGTCAGTGGAACAGGGACTGGTTTTTATGTACTTTGTAGGAACAAATGACTTGGAAAGAACATTTGCCCAACAAAGAATTGCTTACACAGCAAAACAGGAGAACCTATTGTTCTCTCTCTAAATGTTTGCAACACTTGTTTTGTATGTAATCAAAGAAAACCAGTAGTAAGGAAATAAGGTATTGTGCGATTTTGTTTTAATTTTGTCAAAAGAACTACGAAACATTAACGGTCAGGAAATGTTAATGACTTCACCAAGGAAAAATTGTAAGAATGTTTTGATAAGGCTCATTCATGAAATTAAATTAAAACAGTTTGTTATCCGCAGATGCATGAATTCTGTATTCATTTGATACAAGGCAGACGTAGGCTCATAGAAAGAGTTATAATCAAGCATATCAGAATTTTGTCTCAAACATACTAAAAAAACACGACTGACCTCTTCATCTTCTGACTGTACCTTGCTGGCTCTACCTGGTATATCAATGGGTGGTGAAGGGGTTGGCCTAGCTGGTTCATTATTTGTACTCTCCTGCTCATCCTTGCTATTGGGTATATCTATCTTAGCACGAGTTGCAGGGCCTTTTCTGTGGAAGACAGGGATACCAGACTTCTGTGGTTTACTGTCTCCCATCATGACGGATGTTATCTAAAAGATGCAAATCAGTGTCTGTTAATTCCACATCAAGAGTCAAATAATATCACCAGTATAAAAAAAATGGTGAGGCCATATGGCAGATTTTCTGTTGATCTTTAACTAATGTGTTCTATTTTGAAATTAAGTGTTTGTTATTATCATTTTCTCAAGAATTCATTTAAATATTTTATATTTACACAAGCACCTTACATATATACATATTTATTCGTTACATGATCAATGACAATCAATGATAGGTTGAGCGTGTCACTAGCAAGGTTCATTTGGATTCATTCTATCATATTTGTTTTAGTTTGAGTTTGCATTTGATTTAAACTAGTTGCTTACAGTGTAAATGTGTTCAACAACTTTTCAAAGATTTTTTATTATATGGTTTATCCCTGTTTAAAATAGTGTTGATCATGATAGGACCTAAATAAGAACCACAAAAAGAATAACTTTTGTATTATTGTTTTTACAGCATGCAACATCAAAACTGAGTCATACAATTACACTGCTACAAGAGAAAGCCAGTAGATATAGCACTATCTAAACTGTTCATTTGAGTTCAGTTACCTAATGGCCCCTCATGGTGTCCTTGTCAGTAGCCCTATTATGAGCCTAATTCTGCCTACCCTTGTACCCAGAACAATGTCCTCAAACTAGTAAATGAATCACCAATGGCCAGTAATTGTGTACCTTACAAGATGTACCTAATTAAGCCAACATTGCAGTTAGGTAACTCTGTAACAGGTATTTAAAGTAAACCTGCCAATCAAACTGCCACAGTGGCTTAGATCAAAAACAAGTCCCTACAACGATGGGTTGAGGAGGGGATGGGGTGTCTCAACTGTAAATATCTACTGGTTTGTATAATGGAAATTGAAACTATTCAAAGTCTGTTTCAAGGGTATGTAAGTCCAATGCTGAATAAAGCAGAAGAGCTATTTCTCATTCAACACTCGATTTGATTGGGTGTTTGCACTGATACAAGTTAGTCGGTGACTGCATTTCTTTGACAAGACAGCTGATGCGCTGTGCTTTCCAAGTGCCGTGTTTGTACATGTTTACAATAACAAGAAAGAGAAAAAGTTCAAAATAATCATGGAACTCGAGAAAGGCATATACATATACAGATACACATAATTATGCATTTTTTACAAACATATAGACTATTAAGTATTAGAGATCATTAGAGAATGTATGACGCAGTTGATTGGAATGTCTCACAATATAAAAAGGTGTCAGCATTTCAATCCTTAGAAATAAGTGTTGACAAGATATTAATGGCATATAATATTAAATCTAAATACATCGAAACACAATTCAAAACGTCAAACCAAGTAGTAAACCCATGAAGCTACATCATGCATTATTATTCGATTGCAGACGATCCGCGAATATTTTCCCGCGTAGTCTATCAATCGGATTCCTTCTTTTACTTTCATAAGTGACAATCAGTTGGAGCACCTCAGTCACGTAGGCTAAATACTTATAAATTTATTATGTGAAGTAATCAAATACTGTTCAAAAAGAAATCGACCGAAATCACGTACATGTACACGTTATTATTATATTTAATGCTTGCCTTTTGGTTTCTATCTATTACATTATCCTGATTTATTTATTGAAACATATGCGTTTATTTGCTATGTCAAACATTGCAAGAGCTCTGATGTAAATTGATATCAAGAATAGCTTTGACAATTGAACTGTTAATTATTTGGCTAATAGAAATTTAAAAATTACATTAAATATGGATTTCGTATTTTTAGTAAGTCTGGTCATTCGCAACATTGCACACTTTGATCTGCTGCAAATGGACAAAAATATGCAATGTCTGAGTCATGTTCAGGTTCGTAACTTTAAAACGTTTTCAACCAGCAAACTTGTTTTCTAATTACAGGAAACTGAAAGAGTGCACCTATCTTGATTAGGCGTCCTTGTATACAAGAAGGAGAACAAGACAAACAGCTGTGAGAGAAGATAAACGTAGACAATCAAAAGGAGTCGCTTTCTACGAGTTTTCTATATTTCCCCCGTCGTAAACAATGCAAACTGCAAAGGTGCAAGATAAAAAAAATGCAACATGAACTCTACAAAAGAAACACACACTACGAAAGCGTCCATTGTTTTAGACTTATAATGCTTATTAATCAGCGACCGCGTATATATTTCTTGAACATCTGAGAGATTGTACGAACTAACGTGTATATATCTCCTATATATGTACATGGTTCTTAATAAAACTGACTTTTAGAAACAGAATATTCCCAGACAGCGGTCATAATAATACTCATTAATACCTTGGTTCATAAAGGAGTCTATCATGTATTGAATCATGCTTTACCAAGTTAGACGTGAGTAAAAAGCGTTTCCAATCTCATCAACGTGTTGAATAACTTTGGATATTATCGGTTTAGATTACATGTTGATTTTTCATAGCTCAGCAGGTGGG
>ENA-OREC01000905-OREC01000905.1-marine-metagenome-genome-assembly--contig:-NODE-905-length-13531-cov-11.237253_pt1 | contig 13531 bp, 6 predicted proteins | sample MGYA00248626_ERZ508543 | MGnify/ENA primary metagenome ERZ508543 (study PRJEB26211, sample SAMN05518279) | marine metagenome | isolation source: Puget Sound, Washington, USA | host: Bankia setacea... | reverse complement strand
TATCAGCTTCACCTACTCATTAATAACAGCCAAGACGTTCCACATCAGCTTCACCTACTCATTAATAACAGCCAAGATGTTTCATATCAGCTTCACCTACTCATAAATAGCAGCCAAGACGTTCCATATCAGCTTCACGTACTCATTGAAAACTGCCAAGACATTCATATCAGCTTCACCTACTCAGTAATACTTGAAAACAAGAAACAAGAAAAATGTCTCATGTCATGCACAGATTTGAAATTCACCAGTATTTTGTCTTCAACACTACAGGTTGACAACAGTTGTTATAGTGGATTGCAGGCGATTGGAAGTTTGACATGACTTAACAAGAGGATCATAATGGCCCTGAATCGCTCACCTGAGTAAACAATGCATTTATACATGAAGGACATAAGGTGACTTTAAACATGTAAATAGTTAGAGACACACACTTTGTCTATATGGATATGTAAGAATTTCAAAAAAGAGGAAATCCATCCCTCCGGCGTCACAGAAAATATGTCATGCACATTTGCACGTAGAATCATGTGTAGTAAATTTCATTTGAATTACTTAAAAACTTTCGCCAACAAACTGATAACTGCAGTTAACCTACCTCTCTAATTTCAGTAATTGTAGGTATAACAAAAAGTCTGTATGTTTTGGTTATTGTTGTCGACAACAACGCCTCGTCGTATTGTGGCAGAAGATCATACAAGAAAGCTTTCTGTAAAGTGTTATTGAATTTGGGTTGTTTTGTGTTCAGTCGAGCTAAAAAAACGATACACTTACCATACTCTTGGGTACTGGTAGTTGAAAGAACAAACACTGAAACTCTTTAACTAATGCACTTTTAATGTTATTTTTTCGTATTTCAATTTTTCATACTCTAAATTTATACAAACAATATCAATGTAACGTTTAAGCTTCCATAGACTATACTCAAGTTATTTAGTCTTATTTAGTGTCCGAACAAATGTTTACAATATTTCATTTGGTCTTAGAAATGTCTCCATAAAAAGCACTGCATGTAAATTTATAGTATTGTAGTATTTATAACAATATAAGCTCGGAAAAATAGGTGAATAGTTCATAAAAGTATTAATCCGTATGCGTACCTTACATGGTCTAATGTTGTACAAGTTCATGTATTTACATTAAGTCAATTGAATAATAAAGTCACACAAGTATGATCCATGGATTTCGTTTTTCTTTTTGTAGATATTTACTCCGAGACTTAAATTTGGCACTTGTGGAAACTGACCAATGGTATTTTATAATTTGGATGTCAGCCAATTGTAACGGTTGCGCGGTCTACCATCCATTGTTTATACTGTTAGAGCCCCTGTTTTACAGCCATTAGGACTGTGTTGAATCATTGAGTCCGAGACTAGACCGACGTTATAGGACACTTACATGATCAGCTGGCATTAAATACACCCAGTATCTACGAATATATACACATAATTATACAACATCGTAAAAAAGAATCTTCACAATTTTACTACATGCACGTACATTGTACAAGTTATTTTGATATCAGTAAAATATGAAAATATAGTTTAACGTCTATGTACACACAACAGATATATATAACTACAATTTTGATTTTCAAGTGTCCGTTTGACACAGTATTTTTTCACGAGCAAAATACACAAGTACCAGTGGTACCACTTATCTATAGATCTACATTTAGGTATGCCGTAAACAATGCGTGTCTATCTTTCCATTGGATCTCTCTGTTTTCTTGATTATCGAGTGAGCAAATCTGTAATCTTTGGTTGTTCATTCAAATTCAGCTCTTTCCAACTTAGGCATTTTATGAATTAGGTCTTGGATCTATAGGCCCGTACACGGCATTCCATTGGGTAACGATGACATTCGCTGTTAAACTTCGATCACTTACACATACACGTGGCACTAAATAGCACTTTTTACACCGCTATTTGCACAACGATTAATTCTTCTCGTAATGTTTACTTCCCATCCGTGCACGTGTTAACATCGCCCCAAAATGAACTTTGCGTAAGTCTATACTTAAACTTCCGGTCAAGTTTAAATATCGAACGGAAGTGGAACAGCTGGTTTACTGCTCGTTTGGTAGTTTCGTCCGCCCTCTAGATATCCGGCGGAGAAACCTTTCCAGTTGATGGTGTCATCTGATCGGAACCGAACCAACAAATACTGGCCGGTGGAGGAGATCTCTGGAGGTGCCTGTGAAACATAAATACATTATTGTATTTAAAGTAGTGTACACAAACAGTATTTTGTTCGCATTCAGGGAGGCAAGTTGGCATTATATACGCCTTTTACAAATGATTACTCCCCCTTACACCAACAAGAGACATTTGTATTTTACGCATTTTAAGCAGCGAATCTAAAAAACTATCAAGGTAGATAAGCACATTAGTTTGTCTTTGAAGATATGTAAACATGTATTTCATAACGATGCGAGAAAAAAAACGAAAATGGTCACCAGGGCTGCGTAAAGACCACGCGTAGGCCTGCAGGTTCCTTACCTTAGAACCACAGTATCTGCCAATCAGAGTGTCTGTGTCCGACCTTCCATCAAATACCTCTACGTTGTCATATCTGAAATGCAAATATTAATTAGCACACATTAAATATCGATCAAATACCCCACTTTCTTACACTTTTGGCGTTCCCTACCAATAGAAAAATACTGTTCAGACATTAGTAAAGAGAGACTGTGATGTCAATAACATAATTCAAAGGGACACGCTGCAAACAATCTGTTTATAATATCGCCTGGTGCAAGCTCGACATTATGACAATACGTACATAGATCATACAGTTCTGAAGGATCAGTAAATAGTTTAAATGAATAACTTTTATGTGCGTTTAACTAACATAACCAACTAACTTATATTGAAGCCAGCAAAGTTACTCGGGCTGTTTCATATTCATTCACTTACCCACAATCAGTCTCGTCCTCAATCTCAAATGTCCTGAAGAAGAATGAGATTTTATATCCTTCCCTAGCCTCTATGATCCAGTCACATTCTAGTTTGTTGTCATAGTTCTGGTCTCCATAACGAGCGTGTGAGTAGAGCTGCTTCTGTTCCTCGGTCGCTTGTAACAGACCGCCACACACTGTAATAGAACACAACAAGACGGTAACAAGAGAATAAAGCAGGTAACACTGTATTGATCAGTCTGACTGGCTTTACATTTGTAGGAGTAGACTTAAATGGCAGCTCAGCAAAAATGTTCACTTTGTTTACGCAAAACAAATAAAATGCTGAGACAGAAAAAATACACCTTTACACCATAGATAATTTCATTAGACGCATGCCTAGAAGTGTCAAAGTATAAATTCGCTGGTTAAAAGACATCCTATCGCTTGGTGAAATTCTTGTTTACGACATGTCCTGGTAAATAGGATTTCGTCCGTATTGACTTCCTGTCGTTCTAAAGAAAAGTGACCTTGTTTTCAGCATCGTTTGAGTAGACGTTATAGCTTGAAAACAAATTGGCGACGTTCTAGAGTACAACTAAAATTGTTTACGATCAATAGATAGCAAAATCATGATGAGAACTTTCATCTGAATGTCTGCCAGTAAAAGTTCATCTACCGAAATAATAAATAAAACACACAGCGGGTTAGGTTGGGAAAATCATTGAACGTGTGTATCTCGTTAAGCAGCAAAGTTATAAAGCCATAATTCATTTCCAAATCATCTCTTTCATTATTTCCCAACAAGCTTTTTCAATTGAAGCAATTCCCATGAAAAGTTTGCTCCCTCTGCAACAACAACAATAAAAACATATCCTATTAAACGGTTTGTGTACTGGTTCTTGACTTAGAAACTTCAAGTATCGTTAAAGTACAGTAGAGCGAGATGTGCAGGTCAACCGTACGTTGCACTCCATGTTTTTGCTTTCTCTTTTCCTCGTTAATTTTCGATATTTTTTTTATCAAAGACACGTTTACCACGTGTCACTCTGACTATTGATAGTCTGGTGACGTCAATGTCGAGGCAGACGACACCAGTTCTTTATTTTAGTTTTTTAAAGAAATCTACTAAGTGCAGATAGTTCAAAACTGAGATATTTCCCCAGTGCTGAAGGTCAAAGTCAAATAGGTATATGCACCTCTGGTAAATAATATCAATATCGAAAAGTCAAAACCAATGTGTTGTCTTACCTTCGGGTGACCTTTACATTTTAAGGGTCCCTTTATACCTTTTTTGGATACTAATATATTACCGAAGGAGTCGCGTTTTCTAGTCATGATTTTACTTACTTGTGCTATGCGCAGCTTTGAATCCCTTACGTTGCACTGAAGCGTCCGAATAGAACACCATGTACATTTCATTTCCAGTTGAGATCACCTGGTGTGGAATTTTGGCGCCACAAAATCGTCCAAGACTTTGCGCGAAATTGTCCTTGCCGTCGAATATTTCAATATGGTCGTATGTACACTCCTGATGCTGCTCTAGTTCGAATTTTTGGAATAGTATTTTGACTCTATGACCGTTAACAGTAGAGAAATGCCAAACACAGTCTTTCCTGCTAGGGTAGAAGTCTGGCCAGTTAGGGCTGCTTATCTCCCCTTCTGGGGATGTGATCTCGTGCTGACAACCTCCTGCAAATGGGGGAGAGTAAACATGTTGATAGCGGCACATGGAACATACAGTCATTATTAATATATGTGTGAATCACTGTCCTTGGTTGGAACAATACGCTAGGACTGCCTCAGGTGATTCTGTAGAGTACGATTATCATGAAGCATACGTTTTCTTCGTTTAATATTTAATTATTTGATAAAGTTAATGAACTCTTTACCATTATGATGAATAGTCGAGAGAAGAGTGCGACCGGATCTAAATCTACAAGTAAAACCAATACACATGTATACACCTATACCAACAACAATAACAAGTATATCCCAGTTTGTGTATCCAACTAGGGAATGTACAGCTTTATTGAAACATGCCCACACAAGAAGAGTTAGTTACTAGATTAGTTACAAATCAGACGATACAAAAATATTGAAGCTGTTTTACTAAAGATAACCATGTGCGTGTTTATTTTGGCGACAATGGGTTCAGAATTGATCATATAAGCGTTATTATATAAACACCATGTCTCATCCAATCTTACTAACGATCTAGAACATACTCATTATTCATGGCTCTATTTTGTGATATAATTTACAACTCGAGGTAGATCTAGTGAAAAAGCAGACTGTTAAAATATACCGTCTGCGTTTGTAGTTGAGCTGTTTAGGACAAACGCCCCAGTTTATGAGATGAACATGTTATCTAACTGATACCCTGTTTTCTTTCATTCGCGTCTGCATGCAATGTTTTTCATGCATGCTCGAATACATTTTCCAGAACCTGGTTGTAAGACATTAGTGAAAAGATCTGACTCCTGTAATGTCTGTGTTTATAAACATGGTTGCTTGTGGTACGTGTTTCATGATAAATAACAACAATGTTCCACAGCCTGCTCCAGACATAACATTATGCTGTTCATAGTGGTAAATTGTTTGGTCGTATTTAGCAACAACATGTTATCGATCGTGACATATATTCTATTTTTCATTTCATATATTAAATTACAAATCCTAGTACACGTTTGCATGTATTAATGAGTTGTTTTCCCAACACCTACACTGACTATATACTGCACGAATGAATAACTGTAAATACATACAACTCTTACACACGCACGCACATATGTATCTACTAATGTACACCAACACTATACGGTCAAACAGCATCTAAGAAACTTTCAGCTATGAAAGTAATCGTTTTTGAGTTTCATTGCCTTTGCCGGAATAACTAGAACATCAAAATGCCAGCTCAACAAAAACGGCTCAAGGACAGCAACAGTTGAGTACATTATTGTAGGGTTTGGTGTCAGGAAACGAAACTTTATAAAAGGCGTAAATGGCAAATAAGAGCTCGGGTTGGTATTTACGGGGCTTACGGGGGAGTTGGTTCGGGCTTATGAGCGATGTAGGTGGAACTTATGAGGAATGTGGGTGGGGCTTATGAGGGATTCGGGTGTGGCTAATGATGAATGTGGGTGGCGCTTATGAAAGGAATAGTGTGTGACTCGTCAAAACTATACGCACCTTCTTTACAGTCGTGTTTGTTCTCGTGAAGAGTAAACCCGTTATGACATGCACACTCATAACTGCCGACAGTGTTCTTACAAATATGCTGACAGCCTCCATTGTTTACAGCACACTCGTCCTTGTCTGAAAATATAACATCCGTATCAGCAGTTGAATTATATGGGAGCATAACAACAAAACACACAAAAGGAGAGCCCTCAATAGCATATAAAGATGTCTTCAGTTGTTTTGAGAAATCTATAAGTATGTGTTGCTATCATTATATAATTGGTGCTTGCATCACTTCAGTTGGTTCCAGTAATCTAATTTTAGAGCTCATCAAATCAATTCGAAACCTTTTTATTTGAATGCAAATATGTTGTTATATGTGGAATTGTAGTTCCATAAAACAAAAACAAAAACGTATGCGTGGTTTATGTGTAGGCTGCAATTTGGAATCTTACTAGAGTATGTAATATTGGGATAACACGAAACACGAAACAAACAACTAATCCAAAATACAACAACATATACTTTAATGCTGTATGTGATGTAAAACATATAGCCCTATCGAATTTAGAACGAATGCATGAGTGACTAATTTAATGGATTTTCTCAGCTCGAATGAAAAGTATTAAACCATAATAACATTGGCCAACTAGTCAATGATTTCATTATTTAATTAATCTCCTTGCCAAGGTTCTATAAACTATTTCAAGATAAACGTTAATGAGGCCATCATCAAGGGTTATCATGCTACAAAGGGATATAAACAATCGCAGTTATAAAGGTTCATAGCACATACGCAGAACTAAATTGTGCATATAACTAAATGTGCTTCCTACAGGTTTCCTAAACAAGAGAAGCGTGATGGCCTCCAGTTTTGTTTGTCAATTTAAAGTTACAGTACATGTATATACCGTTAACACAACCAAATAGTAGCATACGTGTGTATATAATCGAAAGTCCGTACCTGTGAAGAACAAAGCCATGAATCCTGTTTTCTGTACAGAGTTATCGGAACTGAATTCTATGGTAAGTGTGTTACTCTCTGAGGTGATTGGCATTGGTAAGGTGGACCCGCAGTATACACCATTCACAACAGCATCCGTACCCGTACCACTCGTGATTCGTACACTGTCGTACTCACAGTTTTGCTTAAACAATAAGATTTTTTTGTAAAAATAAAGGAAAATAAGTTAAACAGTTAAATCTTGAAACACATTGAATGCTGTGGCATTTTAATGTTTAAAGTGGGAACCTTTTGTTTGCGTATGAGTGATTGTTGCCTTGCGGTTCTTTGTGTTACCAAAACGTATGTAATAATAATATATATTTCAAGTACTAAAGACAAGGATGATGAACACAGATTACACACGAAAATAGAAAAAAATATTAAATACAATACATGTTTGCATTTAGAAAAACCCAGACACGCGTTGACTTATTGATGAGGACGTGTTTATAGGATTAACTAATTGTGCTTACATTGTTTCCCTCCAGATCGAAGTGTGTAAAGTTGAGTGTGATTCTGTACTGTTCTGGTGCTACAATCTGCCACACGCACACTTTGTTGGGTAAGTAGAGCTCAGGGAACGAGGGGCTCTGTAACGTGCCATTGGTCTGGTCTATATACCCGCCACATGCGTCTGGAAAACAATAGAGAATGCAATGAATACTAGTGATGCATGTTCAAGAGAAACGTACGGCGACACAATTGACTTATTGCACGATTTCAGATGTATGTACACTGCAAGCAGTTGTCGACAGAGCCTCGTTACTCTGCCCATGAAACGTTGTCCGTGCACCCTGGATGAACCTATTTGAACCATAAATACATACAGGATAATAATATTAATACATGTATACCATTAATTTGTCTTTAACATGGAAGCTTGCATTTTATTAGCGAATTATTCAGCTTAATTCTAACATACTCAAACGGGACACATCTCCAAGACACGCTAACCCGAGTACAGCGTACCCTTAGTACATGTTATCACACGACGCACGTGCAAATTCAGATTAAGCATGAACAACTGTAATTCAGAATCAGCCTCTGCACGTGTCAACATATGTTTAATGAACTGCTCGTTAAAACAATGGTGAGTGTTTACCCGAAGGTGCACGAAACAGCCAAGTTGTATTGGAAAACATTCAGAAATCGTTTATAAACAATAAGTGGCCTTCAAGGTAAAACTTGGTCGGCGATTTAGGTCGAATTGAAACATTATTCACAGTATGGACGGCATTCTCGTCATACGTTTCACTAAATACATCGAACTAATACGTTGAATATCTACAGCATATACAATTCATTACACAATTACGTGTATATAAATGTTTATGGAATACTCAACTGTATATCCACAAACTTGCCACGCGTGTAAGTCTTTCTTGTACGACCTTTAGACGGACTGTTTTAACATGCTTGTGAATCCTTCGCCTTCAAATTTACTATCAATATACCACAATCTATTGTAATAACTAGCACAAACGAAGCCAGCAAGTTGTGATTTTATGCCCGTGTTCAAGAAGTGCTCATATAATCACAGGTTATACACTTAGTTTACGAGTAACAGAACATTTCCTGCTCCTCAACATTAACCAATCTAAAGGGTGCAATTCCTCTGTAACATTCTCTAGCTGATTTTCAAATTATAAGATGCTGTAGATATCCGGCCTGTTAAACATATCTAAATTACACTTATCAGAATTGTATGGTTTGTAATAAGGATATTGTCAGGCAGCCAATTAAACATGAAACTAACAAGTTTATAGATGTTATCGGGGATGGCAATATTGTTTTTTTGTTAAGCTACCGAGTGCATTTACAATCATTTAAACTGTATGCACCACTAATTTTCTCAGTTCTTAGAATCAAAAACGCTCGTTAGATTCGTTATAGTTTGAAACGTACTCGTCTGGTGTGGCTTCATTGGAGTAAAGCTTTGTTTAGAGCGTCTGACTCGTGTGGATGTCTGTCAGGCGTGAGTTCGAACTGCATCAAAGCAGTTACGTGTTTCCTTCAGCAAGATACGTTTACCCTCATTGCTCACACTGGGGGTCTTATGGCAGATTGGCATTGGTGTTTAAACAGGTTTCTCATTTAATAAAGTAAAAACATAGATATTACACAAAAGTTCCCGAACGCCTAATAACAAATACTACATTCCAAGCCCTATAGTTATGCCTGAACTACATGAACAACTAACATAACCATCCTATATTTACTGACCTTCACACTTTTTGCCATCCGAGTGTAGTTCGTATCCAATCTTACATTCACATTTAAAGCTACCCAGGGTATTCACACAGTCGTGGTCACATCCGTTGTTGTTGGTGGCACACTCATCGTATTCTGAATGTATAAACAAGTTAAGTAGAGTTTAGAATTTAAAACTGAACGCAGTATACAAGTTTATCAAAAGCAACCACAATACAAGCCTAACTACATACTCTGCAATACATGTACATGAGTAATGAAATAGTATAATATAATATGCACAGAGAGTAAATATAACATGAATACAGCGTACAGGTGTTATGTAGGTTAAATACAATACAAAACGTAATTGTGTAAGTTGTAAAGATGAACGCGTATATAGATATGCCGACGAACATTAACTTAACACGTTGTAAACAAGCTCTAGGATACAGAAATGCCTTCCAACAACAAGATGCCAAATAATAGACTCCACTGAACATGCATTATCTAATTTATAACTATATCCTAGATAGATCATGCGGCGAGTTGGAGATGGGTTATCTAGAACCGCTCTGAACATTGTTTACAAGAATTTCTAATAATTAATCATGAAGACAAACATATCGATTATGACTTCATTAATATTAAATACTGCCAGGATAAAAGGTTAAAATTGAAGTTGGGATTAATACACTTCACTGATGTAAGCTTTGCTAACAATATGCAGCTTTACGTTAACCTGGTTTGTAAAGGAGGTTGTCTAGTTCAGATATACAGGACAAGTACTCGTACATTGTAACCATGGATACGAATCTCTTCCATAATCAAAGCCAAACAAACTGTTTTAGTATACACAATATATAATACAAGTGATCTCAAAGTAAACACGTAGAAGTTCAATCTATTTCAAATGTATTACTGTATTTAATACAACACTCATTTTTGAATATATGAATTTGTTTGGCTGGTCGTTGCCTTGAAACCGTTTGTTCTCCCACAATAGCATAATTAAGGTAAGACAAAGGTCGCACATGAATACGTTCGATATTACAACCTTTGACAAAACGTACACGTGTTCGTACGTTACGTTACTCACCTTTGACAAAATTAGCTGCAAAGCCTGCTTTCTGTACAGATCCGTCGGAAACGAATTTGACGTAGAGTTTGTTGCTGTTTGATTTGATATCCCCGGGAATTCTGTAACCACAGTAACGACCAATCACCGGCGATGTGTCCTCGTGCCCGTCCCGGATCTCCAAGTAATCGTACACGCAGTTGTCATGGTTCTCAATCTGTAAATTCGAGGTTACATGTTGATTATAATGTCGAACATACACGTAAGAGCACTAGATGGGAGAAACCACCTTACTTCACAGATCACACCATTTTGTCCGCTGAATAAATCTACAATGTATTTAAATCTGCATACAAAGACCTCCGTTCAACCAAGACCATTCTATTATTAGTTGTTTTTCCGTAGATGGTTTTCGTTTTAGTTGACTGTTAATGACACCTGCGTGAGTGAATTTCTCAAAATAAGTAAGTAAGAATGCTTTTATTATAGAGCGTTGCTGTACTTAATTCAGATTCAGGTTTTGTTTCTTATATATATTTATTCAAATGTGTCTCAATGTTGCATCGTTTTAAGCATAACTCATTGATTTGCAAGCAAAAACAGGGGTGGGTTGGGTGAGGTAAATGCAATAAATACTTAGTAACATATCGTCAACATTTCTCGGATGCCTCTGATCCTATTAATTGCCAGCTATTTGCATTCAAGTGTTGCAATTATAACGTTCTTTTTGCTCCTTGTTTGTCGATTGGAACCTAAGGATTTCCGTGTGTTGTAATGACATCTTTAGTTGTAATGTTGCCATATTTACATTTATAGCCACTTTGAACCTTAACCAACATTTCTTAGATTATGTCAGCTATTCTTACCACAACTATCTACTAGAACATTAGCCTTGCCCTTCACTTAAACACGTGGCGTTAGCCTGCAGAGCGTTGTAGCGCACGTGACAACAGCGCAATCAACTATGCAATGATTGAAATTAACTATAAACCCTTAGATTAAAAACATAGAATTGTCCCATTACTCGAAGCTAAGATGGTATGTTCCCGCCATTAATATGTGATACTTTTGTCGTTTACCATATGTTGTTTGACTTTCTATCTGGAATATATAAATCTAATTGTAATGTCGTCTGTTGTTATTATGCGGACGTCACTGCAACGTGAGTTTTTGTACAACGTGCGCCACCTATCAAAGTTGTTAGTTCTAATGGCGAATGCTCTTCAGATTAACGTTTAAATCGTCTACAAATCTGGCTTAATGTAATAAAAGCGTCTTTAGAATGTGAGAACCAATTCGAGTAATGGCAAACTGGTGATTGCACAAAATGTTTTCAGATTTGTCTAATTGTTTGCACTTGGTTTCAATATCATACTTGTTTAAAAATATGTCATTGTACTTCGAAACAAGGTGCTAATGTTCTTTATACTGAGATACAGTGAATCACGTCGTTATGCAATTATCATTGAATGTTGTTGATTGTTTTATTAACCCAATATCATTATACATAAGAACTCGCTGTAGAACTAAGTAGGTGTTTTATTGTTGATGTAAGTGTTGATTGCTCGTCATGTAGCAGTCCTGCCATAAAAGACGAGTTGCATAGGTACTCAAGTTATTCAACGTAATTACATCCAGGCGCGAAACGCACGTGCTCCTCGTGTTTAATATGCAAAGACACGTTTCAGTAGGATGATTAGTTTCACATACTTACATATCTAAATTAATTGAGTTTCCATTTATTTTGCACCAACACCAGACACAAGGTATTCTAGATTACTGCGCGCCCTATGGAACTGAGTGCACTTGGTAGAAAGTCGTGTATTTCTGACCGAAGAGCTATTATATGAAGAATAGTTATGTCATCGTTATGTCTAGTTATGTACAGAAGTTAACAGAAACATAATTCCTTCCAAGTGTTTGAAGACAAGAATAGCTACAGAATAATGCTATCACTCTCGGCGCGTTCATTTTGTGGTTAGATTCATATTTAACTGGAGTGTAGTCATTATTGCAGCTGCAGCATGCCCTCTCACCTCAAATGACTGGAATTTGACAGCGACTGAGTAACCTTCAGGGACCGTGATCTTCCACACGCACTCTTTGTTTGCCTTGTAGTCATCCGGGTAGTTGGGACTCGTCAGTTGACCTTGTTCTTTGTTGATTTCCCCACCACAGATTGCTGCAGACGAAAGATAATTAAAGATTTGTTTGTGAAGTTGAAAGAGTAAAGGTTACGCTTGTTTATGATGTAGTTGGTGTCACATACTCACATATCCATTACAAAATGTCTACACATGAGTTGGCACATACGATTCTAAAGTGAGCATGGATACACGTATTGTGCGGCTAGATTGAGAATGACATGATCTTGCCTGTTCTGGCCTCACCATATCAAGCCTATGTGAAACACAACTCATATAAACTGAAACTAAGTAATATAGACTGCATAGTAAACTGGTGTTAAGAAAAAAGCCTCTAACAACGAGATGGTTTTCATTTTTTCACGTGACAATAGTCGAACGAATGACACGAGAACAAGTGGTTTTTTGATGAGGTGACCTTTATTTAGTGTCTGTCTTCAAACGGTATGTTATACATGGCGTCACCCACCTTCATATTTGGCTTCGAATCCTTTGCCCGCCCCACGGCTAGATCTGTATTCCACCCACATTCTGCTATCTGTAGAGACCAGTGTACCCGGCAACTTGTCTCCACAATAACGACCTAAAGTGTGCAAATATCGTGTTAAGTACATAAACAAGTAACCATTTAGTAGGATTAGATTATGTTAGTTACAGGCATAGTAAGTCTCCCGTGTTTTATTAATACATGTACGTAAATAAGGATGTACATTAAGTGATTTATCGAGGTAACCAGCGACACTAATGTAATTCTTTTCTTTCTTCATTTATAGACTACTTTACATGTAGCCTTCAAACATGAACCAACCTATATACTTGGCACGTCATGGCTTCCGTTATATGAAGTAAAGCTTCCACAAATGTATTTGTACTGAAGCATCGGCGACTGAAGATTTGGCACGAGAGTAAAACATTCGGCAATTTCCGTTGTTATTGCGTTCATCATCTAGAATCTATATATATATATTCTATGTTAAAAACAAAAGTGACTGATAAGCCTAGAGTAGGCTGGGTATGTTTATAGTTTGTTA
>ENA-OREC01000904-OREC01000904.1-marine-metagenome-genome-assembly--contig:-NODE-904-length-13533-cov-12.030470_pt1 | contig 13533 bp, 7 predicted proteins | sample MGYA00248626_ERZ508543 | MGnify/ENA primary metagenome ERZ508543 (study PRJEB26211, sample SAMN05518279) | marine metagenome | isolation source: Puget Sound, Washington, USA | host: Bankia setacea... | reverse complement strand
CCCCGTTGTTTCCTTGAGCAAGAAACTTTTCCCTTATTGATTAGTACTTGTTGGTTCCAGGAACTGATTCGAGTGTGATTTCACAATTGAACTAAAATAAATCGAGGGCCTGATTGAAGATTGACTTAAATGTCAAAAACAAAACCAAATACCGATAGTATAACTACCCCGGTGAGGCACTCGACGAGATAAAACTAAGCAGCATAACATATATCAATTCATACCCGTAAAGTATATGTTTATGATAAATTCACCAGTATGCAAATGATAGATGTCGATGTAAGTGTTGTTCTCTTGGAGAGTGAACGTTCACTGATTCAATTGTCAATCAGGAGCATATATGTATTTCGTTAGTGTTAAAATATGCGTCGCACACTATATCTGGATAATACAGTTTATAATACACGTTGCTTGAGAGACTAATTTAATATCAGTTATATAATAAGTTAGACGTAATATAGAATATAATTAGACAATTAATGAAACTTGCAGTTAATGTAAGGCTTGTCTAATAGTTTGTGTTGATAGGATGTATCATAAGAAAGACATCAGGTCATACTCACATTTAAGAAGATAATTGTCATTCAATCAACACCTTTATCTGTTTAAATAAAAAGGTGTTTGTTTTGTTTTAATGAAACATTTGCATGTTATTTCAGCTTGAAGTAATTATTGCAACTGCGTACTAATACCTTCACATGACGTCGATCCACAGTCGCTGCACCATCCACTTTCAAAATTAAAACAATTGTCACATCGTACTACTGTCGTAATAGATCCACCAGTACACTGTACGTACATTCCACAGTTAAATGGGTGAGGATAATTTCTATCGATCTTGTTCACACAAAACGATTCTTAAAGAAAAGAGAAGTACAATTTTAATTACCAACTAATATGCAGCACCTCAGTGGTTGTGCCACACAAGGGAGTGATGACGAACAACACTGTTCTGTTTAATATGGTCGTGATAATGGTTACAATAATATATGGTAATAGAAGTATTACTTTAGAAGATGACATTTAAGAAAGCTTCATCCATTCGACCATGGACCGATTCCAATATATACATGTTACACCAAAGAAGCGCCAGATTGATTTCAACATAGAAGTGCTGCAGTTATGACGCGATACACATAGACAAAACACATCTGAAGTCACTTATTAAAATAACAAATAGCCGCGACAAAACTTATGCACTAAGTTAAATAGATATATTACAGTTAAAACAAAACGAAGCTTTTTAAGTATCCTACTTATCTAAACATATAATGTGTATACTTACCCCTCACGACTATCACGGGTTTTTCTTCAGAATACAAAACACTCAGATCATCAGCCTCCTCAGATGGATAAAGGGCACATCTGAACCTCTTCAAGTGGTATTCAACGTTAGCCTTGTGGAATGCAAAGTATAATACCTGCCCAAAGCCGCATGTCCCGTCAGCAGTATCGTTAGAATGAATATTTATAAATGCTATACCATTGTCGTTATCTTCTAAAGTGAGAAAGGTGTCAAATCCTCCATTAAAGTCAGATTGAATCTCCATGTGTCCTGTTGGATTTCCCAGCTCTCCATGACAAGAAAACACACTTGACGCCAATGTTCCTTTATTTTCAATGATCTCCGCTGCCATTGTCAGCGTCGGTGACTCAGTTAGTTCTGAAGAAGAAAACCCGACAATCTAAAGCTCATAAAATATTCATTCTTAAAATCTCCACATATTGCATCGTTTCAGCGCTATTTCTTCACTAGCAGAACAATTTAAACTTAAATGTACAACTCAATCGGTGTCATATTAGAATTATATCAATTGACTGTTTGACAGCTGACGAATTATATCAATTAACTTATTAACAATACCATGTGTGCTACTCACTTTGTAAAGTTATATCTGCTGTCGTGTTGTACCAAGTATCGTTTGTTCGGACAGCACATGTATACACATCCTGCATTGTGCCACATTCTACAGGGTCAAACAGTAGAATGACTCTGGCTCTTGTTTCCTCGAAGGTTGTATCGGTTGCCAACTCTGTACCGTTCAAGACAGCATCGGTGGTGTTGGATCTATTCTTGGATAGAAAAACGAAGCCATCCGTTCTAGTAATGAAGATGTCGTTCCAATCAGGGATGTTCTCAATATCACACGTAAGGTTACCAGTTTCACCGATGTAGAAAAGGTATTTCGATTGAACGAAGGCAACTACAACGTTTGATAGAAACAATGAGTTCAACATACACTTACTTTCAACAATATTGCTTCATATGAGTAACACAAAAATGGTTTTGGCTTAAAAAGGTAATTTCTGTTTTACTTTGCAGGCGACAGATACATCATCAGTCAACATTATTACACGTAGTTACAGGTGAACTTAAATTATATCTTTATGGGCCAATGTATCTAAAACTTAGAACCAACTAATTGAAGATTTCATTTTAAACATCTGTATGTGTAATTAAGAAACCAAAGTTTAACATATATAGCGTTTCTAGATGGCACTCGTCTTTTTATGGTAGCTCTTCAAACAAAACATACGACATACTTTTATAGTTTTATTTATGAATGCGAGTCACGTCCTTACCATAAGACGAACTAACTGTAACATTCTTTATATCGGAATACAGTGTGGCATTATCGGGGGATACAGAGCCACATCCTTACCGTAAGACGAACTAACTGTAACATTCTTTATATCGGAATACAGTGTGGTATTATCGGGGGATACAGAGTCACATCGTAGTTGGACGTCAGACGTAAATACAGCGGTATACTCAAGCGTTACACTCTCCCCACAACTAGTTCCACCTTTCCTTGTCATCTCAACAAACACATTCTGCTGAGTATATAAGAAGTATAGTCACTATAGTACGTGATTAAGATTAATTTTGGTATAAGTACGAGAATTAAACGCACCATATGTATGTCATTACAATGAGGACAACCAAAGATAATTTTTAGAGAAACCAATAACAATTACGCAAATATCTATATTTAATCGTTTTAAGCTACATTTTTGCGACATTCAACGTTACAATTAGCTCAAATTATTTTCAATTTATCACGATGCATTCGACAGTTATATTGTTTATTCTTTTCTTCTTTCAATCATCCTGCAATTTCACCTCGGGATAAAATATTGAACATATGCGCCATTGGCTCTGATATTAAACGTGTTTGTTCTTCTTTGATAATTAAGACAAACATCATTCTAATAAAGTACCACAAACGTTAAAGTGTGAAGTTATCGATTGATTAGTAATTCATCTATTTCAGAGTTTGATAAGAAGAACATTGAACCAGAAGTACACATGTGTGGCTTATGGTATGTTGTGTTCGAGGTGTTTAATAAGACAATGCTCAGTGCTTCATCCATTTCGGGTATACATAAATAATTTAGATTCCATTTAGCTTACGTCATTTATTTGTTGGAGAACCACGTGTCCAAATTGTCTGTCAGCGCTCATTCCAACGTTCCCTTTGCATGTGATCACCGTATCTCTACCACTGTACGACATGTCTGGAACCTCAATAGTTGGTGCTTCCAATGGAGCTTCAACGGTTAAATAATGTATATAACGTACATCCAAACATGTCAAACATTGCTTAAAAGGACAGCAAAACATAATAACAATGCATGTAGTTCTCCTTCATAATGTTTGTTTTTGGAAAAGTGCCGTGAATTGATTACGGTACACAGATAATAATACTGTTTACTGAACACAGACAACTTTGTACGGTGCATTATACGCCAATACAACATGTTCACGTAATTGTTGTATGTTATTGTTCAATGATTAAAAGTATTTTTTGGAATAATAGCGTTTAAGTCAATCCGTGATTCGTTAAAATCAAACAAAAAATGGAATTTCTTTATTTCTTTTTATTAAGTTTTATTTAATGCTTGGTTCGATTAAGAGTATTTCAGAGAGTAATGGTGCTCTTGGAAACAGGACTGGTACTTGTAATTAAATAGATCAAGAAGGAACAATTATGGGTGACATCTGACTTAACTATACTATGGCAGTTAGACTCCTCTTACACGTGTTTGGTTTTTGGTGTTTACGATATTTAACAAGGGGCCTTTTTAAACATTTAAATCTCTCTTCCATAATGCCTTCAATATATATTAGTCCGATTGTGAAATCACGCTCGAATCCGATTCTAGAGCCAACATGTACAAAAGCAATTAGGGTCCATTTATCAATGTTTTTCTTACCTGATATTTTAACCAACGTTGAATCATGCTTTTCAGAAACCGGATCATCAAAACTGCGTACAAATAGTCCACAATAGATGGTATCTTGATCTGAACAGCTCACGTTGTTGTATTGCAGTTTAATGTCCACGACGTTCTCAGTGTAGTCGTATGTCAATGTGTAACCATCAGCAACATTCGGCGTGCTTCCATTGTTGGCAAGAATTGCGATACCAATAGAAGTTCCGTTTATCATTTTGTAGATAGAGATTATATTCCATGAGGTTGCGTTCTTGGTTGAGCACGTTATGTTGGATGCAGTGTACAGTTCAAAGGTGTATGTGTTTGATTTAAATATCACTTCGCCTGAAACAGTAACCAAAACATTGTATGAGGATTTCGAGCAAGGACTTTCAGTTATTACCAACCGCAGTCATCACATTGTGTTTTACGCTATGTAGATAATACTAATAAAGTGATAAGCTTATAAGGAGTAATTATATTGTTTATATATAAACTGAATTGTTATGAATAAATGTTATGATGTCAGTCGATAAATACTATCTAGCTTACATCGTATGTACCTTGCTTAAAGCACTTGCCTTGATTATTTTAGAACGTGTTCGGTTCTGTTAAAACGGGATAAGATAAGTTATCACCGTTTAAAATAGCTGAAACATTGATGATTTAAAAAGACTTCTAATCTTCTAATACAACATAAACAAAAACGTACCTTCCACTTCGCATTCTGGAGATCCTTCCCACGTGCCAGTTGCATTACAGAAAAGTCCAAGGTCACCTCCGGCTTTCAGAACCATGCCATCTATACAGTTCGCGGGTCGTGATGTGTTGTACACCGTCGGGCCATCTTCAATAGTCAATGTTTCGTCGTTGTTTACATATTCCCCACAGTCTTGTATGTTACATGATGGAATGGGTGTCCAGGAACCGTCCAGTTGACATGTTACGACACTTGACCCATTCAGAATGTAGCCGGGCACACAAGACACACCAACCACCGTGTCAGCTCTATCCTCTGTAGTGTTGGTGGTTAATTCGGGTAAGGAAGTAATAAATGGTTCACATCTTGTCACATCACAAACCGGAGACGCTGACCATGTGCCGTTATCCATACAAATAACGTTTAGAGATCCTACGAGAGTGAAGCCATCTTTACATTCCACGGTCATATTCCAAGAAGTGACTGGAACGATCGTTGCATTTCCGATGTCTAATGTGGAACAGTTGCTTCTTTCACAAGTTGGTAGTGTGCTCCATTCTTTGCTAGCTAAACACTCTACTTCTGATGGTCCTATTAAAGTCAATCCGTTGTTACATGTTAAGATTACTTTGTCGCCCAACACGTATTCCAATTTTGACGAAGAATTCGTAACACTTGCATCTGTTGGTAAAGCAAACAATTCACATTTTATCGGCGTACATACTGGATTCCCTATCCAAGTACCATTCTCAGAACATTCTATGCTCGAATCATTGCTTGCAAACTCATATCCATTGACACATGTGAACATGATCACAGACCCAAATGTGCTACTTGAGTTTTCAGACTGTGAAGCATGCATTGAAGTGTTGTAGTCTCCGCAATCAACAGGGTTACATGTTCCAGCTACACTCCAATTGCCGCTTTCTAAACAAACAGCACTTCCTGATCGATCTAAAATGTAGCCGTCGTTACAACTGACAGTTAATGATGAGTTAAACGTCGTTATCCCCCCAGAAACAAATCCATTCGCAGGCGCTGACAAGTCTCCACATTTAACTATATCACAAGTTGGACTATTACTCCATGAACCAGAGGACAAACAATTAACTTCCGAACTTCCGTTTAGGTTATACCCAAGTTGACAATTAATTAAGATGTAATCACCATAGAAGCTGTTGAACATGTCCCCGGCCACATCTCCATTAGCTGGTGCTGTAAAGTTGTTACATTTGCGTAGAGTACACGATGGTATAACATTCCAAGTCCCGTTGTTCATGCAGGTCACGTTTCCAGTGCCAACCAGAGTGTATCCGTCCTCACAATCTACTTGCACAGATTCGTTGACGTGATATACACCTTTAATCGGACTAATTGTTGCATTAGCTGGATTTAGAAATGGTTTACATGTAATTTCTTTACATGTTGGTATATCAGTCCATGAACCGTTTGCCTGGCACGTCACCTTTTCGTTCCCTTTAAGAGTAAAACCTGCATTACAATTAAGTATCAGTTCATCTCCGTATTTACTCTGCATTGTGTTGTCCCCACTAACAATTGAAGCGTTGTTTGGTGTTTCAAGTGCTTCACACGGGACCCGATCGCACTGAACAACACCAATCCACATGCCATCTTTGCCACAAACAACTGTGTCACTACTGTTTTTTGATAACTCATATCCTAGCACACAAGAAATTGGAACTGTTGAGTTGTATAGTGTCGAAGTTACATTCGCGATAACGTGGTTGGTTTGGTTGTATCCTCCGCAATCGATGATGGTGCAAGAAGTACTAACGTTCCAATATCCGTCTTCTAAACATTTCGCCATCGAGCTATCCGTTTGTGTATACCCGGTATTACAATACAAGGGTACCTCGACTCCTATATGTTTATCAGAGCTGTTTCTATACAATCCTTCTGATAACTTCATTTCTCCACATCGTGTCAAATTACAATACGGTAACTCAGTCCATGAACCGTCCTCCTGGCACAAGACAATGGATGAGCCCACTAAATCAAACTGGTCATGACATGTTACAGTAACGTTAACTGGGGTCGAAAGTGTGATACTCGAGTTGGCAACATAGACAGGAGGACAAGTAAGTAATTCACAACTCGGCAAAGAACTCCAAGACCCGTCGTTCCTACATGTTATAGCACTACTGCCGTTTTGGAAGAAACCATCCTTGCATTCAACGAAAACAGTATCTTGGTAGAAATAAGTTGTTGTAGTTGAGTTCTTTAAAGTGGAATTTACTGGGGGTTCCAAAAGCTCACATGGTACCAGCGCACATCTCGGGTCACCCGACCAATTGCCATCTTTTTTGCATTCGTACGTTGTCATGTTAGAGTTCGCAAATATATACCCTGGTGTACAATTAAACGCAATAACAGAGCTGATGACTGTTGAAATGAGTTCATTGATGAGAACACTATTTTCTGGTACCGTGATATTTCCACAGTCTACTTGCACACAATGCCCGGCTTCACTCCAATTACCAGACGCCATGCATGTTGAAGTGTTGCTTCCTTGTAGCTCAAAGCCTACTGTACAAGTGATTAAAACACTGGAATCGTATGTTGTGAAGGTTCCTTCCACAACACTATTTTCAGGTTGAGAATAGTTTCCACAATCGACTGGCGAGCAGGTTGGGCTTGGTGACCATGTAGCATTCGACTGGCATTTAACAAATGGGCTTCCTTTAAGATCGAATCCGGTCTTACAGGTAACGTTTACGGTATCCATGTAGGTACGGTTGTATGGTACAGCAGCAACCAAATCATCTGAAGGAGGTATATAGTTGCCACATTCGACGGCTTCACATTCTGGCAGGGTCGACCAACTTCTGTTAAACAAACAAACTATCTCCTCGGGACCTGTTAGGTTGTATCCATCTTTGCATTCGACAGAGATGGACTTATTATAAAAATGTGGTTCGCCTTGGTCGATAAAACCTCCGTTAAGAGGCTCGGTTGGAGTTGTACAATTCACAATTTGACAATAAGGGCTAGTAGACCAAACTCCGGTATCCAAACATGTTACAGATGTGCTTCCTTCTTGTATGTACCCATCTTTGCATGTAACAGTAACACTGTCATTATAGCAGTACGGCCTCGTGTTGTTATAGTCTGTTATCGAATGGTCAGTTGTATTTAAAAACCCGCATGTGACTTTCGTACATTCAGGAGACCCCTCCCAGTTGCCGTGTTCACCACAGGTCACATACGTTGTGTTTCCATTTACAAACTTGTATCCGATTGTACAATTAACTTGGATGGATGCATTGAATGTTGTTGCCGAAGAACTGATCACAAGATTTTCCGGTGGTTGGTATTCATCACAAAATTCTGCTACAACATCACATGTTCCATTTATATTCCACTCGCTTGTATCTAAACATGTTATCAATGAATTGCCCGTCAGGTTATAACCTATTTTACAACGAACCTCAGCTCTTGCCCCAAACGTTGTTCGATTATCATTTAGCTCGACTATTCCATTGATAACTTCGTTGGGCATCGAACAATCATTAATATTACATGTGGGTACCTGTGTCCAACTCGCGTTCTCTTGGCAAACCACCCCGCTTGAATCATCAATAGTAAATCCATTATCACAGGTAACGGTAGCGTTTCCTGCCTGTACTGAAACAGTTCCATTCATGATTTGAAAGTCGGGACAAGAAATACACTTTGGAATAGAATCCCAACTACCTGACGGTGAACAGGAAAACGTTGGGTTACCGAGCATGGTCGATCCATTATTGCACTGGACAGTAACGGAATCACCGAATTTGTACGAGGGTTCAGGATCAATCAGAGACATTTTATCCGGAAGCTCTAAAGTATCGCATGGTCGCGCTTCACAGTTTGCTGTTGTGTTCCATTCTCCAATATCCGTACACACAAATATGGCGCTTGCATGTTCATCAATCAAATATCCCTCTTCACATGTGACGTTAACTAGGCTTCCATAACTTGTATTGTCTGACAAATAGTCACGTGATACAGACTGGTTGACAGCTATATTGCCACAAGAGACATATATACAATTTGGGAGCGATGACCAATTACCGTTAGTTTGACAAGTTACTTGAGCTGAACCATTCATTACATATCCATTATCGCAGGAAATAGTAATTGTAGTATTTAAGGTCGTGTTTGTGGCATGAGATTGCCCGTTTTGAATAGCTGGATCTTCACAATCCACCGGTACACATTGTCCACTGTTGCTCCACGTCCCGTCGCTTTGGCACGAAACAAAAGTGTCTCCATCTAAGTTATATCCTTCGGCGCACCTAACATTTAACCTGGTTCCGTAAAGAGTGGATTCATTAGCTCTTGTAACCGAATATATGTCGCTAGATGGTATGTACTCTCCACAGTCAACTAGTGTACACGTTACAATAGAGCTCCAGTTACCGTCGACGTTGCATTCCACGTTCACAACAGAGCCACTAGGTGATTCAAATCCCGTTTCACAATTGATTGTTCTGTTTGATAAATAGGTTGTCCCGTCGCCTGTTACTGTACCGTTTGGTACGTTTGGATAAGCACCGCAGTCTACAATGGAACAACTTGGTAATTCACCCCAGGATTCACCAGTACAGAAAACAGTTTCATTTCCATTCAACGTATAACCGTCATTACATTCAACTTTCAGCGATGATGCAGTTGGGTAAGATATAGATGCATCGTCAACTGTCACATTCGTGCTACAGTTAATCTTCTGACAATATACCATTGGCCAAGATCCATTACTTAAACAAGATATTGACGATTCCCCAATCAGTTGCAGCCCTTCGTCACACGTTACAATGATAGATTCTCCAAATTTCACCTGAGTTCGTGTGCTGTTACCGTTTTCGGGAGGACTGAACAATTCACATTCTCTCGGGTTGCATGTACCAGGTGTGGTCCAGTTACCGCTGCTCTGACAAATAACACTACCATTTCCTTCTAGCATGTAACCATGGATACAGGTTATTATGATCGTATCGTTAAACTGTGAACCTGTAACATTAACCGTGCTGTAAGCTGGAGATGTGAAAGAACTACAACTTTTTCTTTCGCATTTAACAACTGGGTCCCACGTTGCATTTGCTTGGCAGGTAACAGTGATCGTTGAGCCTTCATCAGATTGGTACCCGTCGTTACATGAAACATGCCGTGTGCTTGTATACGTTGTTTCGCTTGCGTTTCCTAATAACACTGCTTTTGTCGGAGTTTCATAATCGCCACATGAGACAAGGACACATTTGACTTGATTGGTCCAGTTTCCATCCGCTTGACACTGCTCTGTCACATTTTCAACGTTTTTATGATCATAACCTGGATCACAGCTTATAAGAATTGTGTCCATAAATACGCCTGTGGTCCCATTCGAACTTGAGTGGCTACCTTCGACTATGGTGTAATTGTTGCATTTACTATTTTCACACGATGGCTGAATTGACCAGGATCCATTACTTTGACACGTTATATCAGTTTCATCGGACAACTTATAACCCGCTTCGCAAGACAACTGTATGATGTCGTTGTACACGCTGTGGGTTAGGTTTCCAGAGTTTACTACTGTGTGCACTGGTTTTGTATAATTTTCGCAAGGTATTGGTTCACAAGTAACACGCGATGTCCAGTTACCATCAGCCGTGCATTCTTCTGTTGTAACAGCCCCGTCACCAAACAGATATCCATCTTCACAAGTTATATTTATCGTGTCTCCATAGTTCCCCACTGTTTGGTCTGGTACACTATGGCTGTTATCCGGTGAAACGTAATCTGCACACGGTTTTGGATCACATGTAGGGCTAAGTGTCCATGTTCCATCAGTTTGACAGAAGACAGCAATCTCGCTTGAAAGTTTGAAACCTTTTTCGCATGACAAAGTGATTGTATCATTATATACGCTGTGAGACACACTTCCAGATTCTACTACTGCCTTTGATGGTAATGTAAAATTGTCACATGGATTAGGCACACATTCAACACGAGATGTCCATGATCTGTCCGCCAAACATTCTTCTGTTGAAATACTTTCATTAGCATATCCGTAACCGTCATCACAGCTTATATCAATCATATCCGTATAGTGTCCGGTAGTAAATTCTGCAGTGTTATGGCTATCTGTAGGCGAAACGTACTCCTCACATGGTACTGGGTCACATGTAGGACTTGGTGTCCATGTTCCATTAGTTTGGCAAAAGACAGCAAGCTCATTTGACAGCTGAAAGCCTTCTTCACATGACAGAGTGATATTATCATTGTAAACGCTGTCAGACACATTTCCAGATGTTAAATTTGCGTGTGTTGGTAGTGCATAAGTTTCGCAAGGTATTGGTTCACAAGTAACACGCGATGTCCAGTTACCATCAGCCGTGCATTCTTCTGTTGTAACAGTCTCGTCAACAAACAGATATCCATCTTCACAAGTTATATTTATCGTGTCTCCATAATTCCCCATTGTTTGTTCTGCTATAATATGGCTGTTATCCGGTGAAACGTAAACTGCACAAGTGTTTGGATCACACGAGGGGGCATCCGACCATGTTCCATTTGCCAGACAAGCTATTGTATCATATCCATTCACCTGATAACCATCGATACATTTAAGTATAAGAGTATCACGAAACTTGTTATTTGTATCAGTTGAGTTAAATACATACAGTGGAGCTTCAGGGCTGAATGCTAGACAGTTGATTGGCAAACACTGTATATCGTTACCCCAGGTTCCATTCTGTGTACATGTAACTGTGCGACTTGTTTGGTTAAGGGTGGTAAAGCCTGTGTCACAAGTAATGGTCAGGTTGTTACCGTAAGAAACAGAGCCATTGTTAGAGACGGTACCATCGGCGATTCTTGGTATTTGTCCGCAATAAACTGAAATGTAATATACCATGTAGCTGCCTTTGCGTTGGGTTTAACGTTATCTTTCCTTCATAATAACGTTTAAATCTACCGTTAGGTTAGTTAACGGAATAAATAGATAACAAACTATTACAAAAGTTTAAAACAAAGACGTAAAACGAAGAAGAAGCGTGCTTGTATGAAATGTTTTACAAGCACATTATATGTCATATATGTACACGCTCATACAGAAGAAGTCACGTTTAACGAAACATAACAGAATTTAGATTTACATACATGGTTAAAGACCAAACTTATGGAGGTAGGGAAAAATCATGTTTGTCTGATTGAAAAACAACAACATAAAGGGTCGCAACTCTTACTTTCATCACAAACGTCTGTGTCAGAGTTGTGTAGCCTGGCATCACTGCATAAACAAACGCCATCGGTGCAGTTTGAAAGCCGTGTCACGCAGTCTGGTGTGACGGAGCAAATTCCCTCGTAACCAATCTCTAAGTAAAAAAGGAAATATTTTGACTACGTTTATTGAAGGAGAAAGTTGAGTGGAAAGACGGTGGTTAATGAGTTATTTGAATAGAATACAATTTATTTTTTTACTTTGTTTTTTTAACACTCTCAATGCACTACAGGCATTTTCTTGAACATCTAAAACATGTGTAGTGTTTATTTATTCATTTACTGTACATCAATGTGTCCTAGACAAACACTATCGCTAACGCAATTTTTTGACGTTTTTGTAGACAATAAATCTACATATTTCGATCGGATAGTTGACCTTGAATAAACTATAGAGTAATGTTCTGCCATTAAAAACACATTGCAACCTGCTTACACAAATAGCTTAGGTGGCTCTTTGCTAAAACAGTAGAACCTCATTCTATCGAACCTGAAGAATTCGAACAGCGCCGATTATTCGAACTGTATTTTGAGTCCCGGTCGAGTTCCTACAGTTGTACTAGTTTAACTACGGATAATTCGAACTTCTATAATTGGAACTTAGAACAAGTAGTTCACACATGCGCTATCTAAAGGAGTTGTGTCTGAAATATTATTTTCTGAACGGAAAAAGTTAGGTTTCTCAATTTGAGAAAGCTGAACTTCAAGCGTATTACTATACTTTGTACTATACAGTAACTGTGAATTAAAACATGAGTTACACAAATTTAGAGCTGATTTCTATTAGAAATATTAACTTAAAACATTTGGAATAACTAACACATAATTGGTATTAAATGATAAAGAAAATATGGAATAAATAACACATACTTGATATAAAATAATGAAGAAAATATGGAATAAATAACACATAATTGATATAAAATAATAAAGAAAATATGGAATAAATAACACATCATTGATATAAAATAATAAGGGAAAATCTGAAATAAATAACACATCATTAATATAAAATAATAAAGAAAATATGGAATAAATAACAAATAATTGGTATCAACTAATAAAGAAAATATGGAATAAATAACACATAATTGATATAAAATAATAAAGTAAATCTGGAATAAATAACACATAATTGATATAAAATAATAAAGAAAATATGGAATAAATAACAAATAATTGGTATCAACTAATAAAGAAAATATGGAATAAATAACACATAATTGATATAAAATAATAAAGTAAATCTGGAATAAATAACACATAATTGATATTAAATAATAAAGAAAATATGGAATAAATAACACATCATTGATATAAAATAATAAAGAAAATATGGAATAAATAACACA
>ENA-OREC01000903-OREC01000903.1-marine-metagenome-genome-assembly--contig:-NODE-903-length-13533-cov-13.551947_pt1 | contig 13533 bp, 7 predicted proteins | sample MGYA00248626_ERZ508543 | MGnify/ENA primary metagenome ERZ508543 (study PRJEB26211, sample SAMN05518279) | marine metagenome | isolation source: Puget Sound, Washington, USA | host: Bankia setacea... | reverse complement strand
TTATGTATATTTGTTGATATATTAACTGTCTGTTATACGTTCATTCATTTTCTTTAATATCAAATATAAGTATAATATTACTTTAATGAAACAATTGAAACAACACATTCACCGTTTTGAGCTAATTCTTATAATCAAACATCTAGACACTAATTAGGTTCATTCATTCGTTGGTTCGTTCGTCCGTTTGTTCGTCCGTCCATTAGTTCGTTCGTTCATTAATTACTGTATTAATTCTTTCTCTTTATTCCTCCATTAATTTCTATATTCTTTTATTTGCTATATTTCTTTGCGCAGGTGTTCCGTGGCCCCCAAAACCAGGTATTGTGGGTTCGAATCCCACCGGAGGCGTAACCTTTTTTTTTAAATTTCCCTATTTTTAAAAAATCAATTGAATAGTTGATAACACATGATGAAATAAACATAGTTAAGGATATTTGACCACTGTTTGCTAAAACAATATCAAATTCACTTGATTTTGGTGATTTTAGGCAAATCATTATGTATTTCGGGCTTTCTACGTGAACTCATATTGAATATGGAATAAAAAGTAGTCAGTGACATATACTTTTTTTTTGCTTTTTGAGATTAACAATATATATATATATACCCTTCTTCATGAGATATTTTTCGCACAGTTTTTTTTCAAAATTTCAAAAGATGTACACCTTTGATCAATGTTTTCGGCTCGAAATCACGAACACTTATTTTTTTCATCAACTATAGTTTTGCACATTTGTGTAAACTTTTTGTGCAATGACATCCTATTAATGCACAAAACTTACAGACCTAGCACTTTTATTGTTTTGTTACAACTTAAGGACTTGATTAGTGAGAATATGAAAATATCCAAATAAAGTCAAAATTGTTGGCAAGGATGGGTATGCTCAACATCATTTTTCGAAAAAACACCCAGTACGGTGACCTACTGTTTTTATTAGCTTGTTGAATTCAGCAGTGAATTTCCTGCAACAATAATTTCGAAAATATCGTCTTTAAAGAGCTTCATTGATTGTCTAAGAGAATTAATTTGTTATGATAGCTACTCTGTGTCAGTGTTTGTAATAAATATGTTTTTTTTATTCAATATTATTTTTTATTATCATAGATTTAAAAATACAGCGGTATATTGGGCCTATATGTATGCATTCATAAATGTTCAACACTAAGCTGTCGTAACAATGAGCAAAGCCGATTTCACTAAGTCGTAGAACTAACGATTGGGAATATCAGCTGATCTGTATCGTACGGTCCTTATCTGGTACCCGTTCTATCGAAAGTCTTTTGTTTGAATGGTACCGTGCTTGCAACTTAATATGGTCTGAGCAAAATCATAATATATCACCTAAGTAGAGTAGTATACAATAGTTGCACGTGGATAATTATTCGCCAGTAAGGTCCTAAATTATGCGGAGACGTACTAGTTAAACAGTTTGGGTTTAAATGTATATTGAACTTACGTCATATATTCTACCAAATATGTTGAATAGGTTATCTAGATTTGAAAGCTACAATACACGTCACCAATGCGGTTCATATCAGGTTCATGCATACGTACGGGTGGGGTGGGGGATCTTTTATGAAGCAATACACTTTTTTTCAGTACACTTGCACCCAAACTTTAATGTAAATTTGTTAAATTAGACTAGATCTGTACGTTTACAATCGCATTACACCGTTGCTTATTCCAAGTGATAAAGCTATCCACATTGGGTTAATTGACCATATTACCTGATGCATATTAAGTGTATTGTCTACAAGGCCAGTCATACTCTAGCCAGCCTATTATATATCCATATGAAGAACAAGGCTACACATTTAGAATACTTTGTAACACTTCGATTTGTAGTCTCGATATCCAGCGTACGTATGGTGACATTAGCTGTCCTTTAGATAGTACCGTAAGCGTTTCAAAACAATTACGTTTCAAACTTCAGTTCACTCTTTTGTATTTTCATTTATTTATATTTATAATAGATATATTCGATATCTAACGAAATTCTATTTTATTCGCTCAGCTTGTCATTCATTCGTAAGTTCGTTCATTACTTCACTCACTTATTCGTCGTTCGTTTGTTCATATTCATTCGTTCGTTCATTCGTTCGTTCGTCCGTCCGCCCGCCTGTCCGTTCGTTCGTTCATTAGTTCGTTCGTTCATTCGTTGACTAATTCCTGTATTTATTCTGTCTCTTTATTCATCCATTAATTTATATATTCTTTTATTGCTAGACAAAATGTAACATTTCATAGATTAATTGGAACAACGCGCTTTAGGACAACAACCAACATGTTATCGTTAAATGTTACACTTTATAAAGCACATTATGATTTAGGAGCAATAGTTTATTCTTTAAATATAAATCAAAACCACGTATTCATTCAATGGGTACTGGAGTTTAGACAGCTTATGCACTATAGGTGAATTCCCATTTCTCGTTTATAATTTGGATCGTGTCAAGAGCTCATGATATAAATATATATATAAGCCGATGTTAAACTGAATTATAATGTACACAGTCGGTTATAAATCACTCAATAATACATAGGAATATAGTTGGTTATAAGAGACACAGAAAAAAGATCGTTATAGATATATTGCGTTATACGTGACATATACAAATACCGTTATATGCAAGATTCGCTGAATGAGCATTTACAATCTTAAATGTATGAATCATTGTATAGACCTATAACAACTTTGATGTATGCAGTGTTCGCAAAAAGGTCGTTATATACAATGTTTGTTGTATGGACATAGATAACGTTCATTACATGCAAGGTTTGTTGTATAGGCATCTTAATAGTCGTTGTATGTATGGTTCGTTGTATGGAAATATGAATAGTTGATGTATGCATGCTTTGTTTAATGAAACTTAGCATTGGGCCTAGAAAAGGTTTGTTTTATACATGATTTGTTAAACCTTAGTGATTTAAATTGTTACAAATATTGTTTGTTCTTACCACTGTATCCGATATACTTGACTGGTTTTGTTCGGTGTGGATATTTTTGTTTTGATATGTTTTCCAGGTTTAACAAAGTGACTCAACATGAGTTTACAACAAACAAAACAAGTAAGCCAAAGAAAGGAAACCGCAATGATGCACTCACATCAATCCCCAATTCCTTGTATATGATGGTAGCAGCCTTTGAAAGGTAGGATAGGATAAACACGCATCCGAGGTTATTGAATGTATAGCATGTCATATAAATAACATATACTGAGTTTTGAGTGTGAGTCTTTACTCTTAGTGAATTGTTACCTGATGAGGAATGGTTTTTTTGCTAGTTTGTGTGACACCACTATATCAGTACGAGTTGTGTCGTGATATTTCATATCCAACCACGTCAGTTTCTACTCAAATGGGCGGGTAAATACTGCCTGAACATAACAGGTACTTTATTTTACAGGATGAAACGTGTGTCATGTGTTGATATTTTAGTTAGAGGATTCAATTGTAACAGTTTTAAAATACAAACACGTACACACTGTGTGTTTAAATATCTGGTTGTTTATTTATGTTGTGACTGCTAACCTCATTTCAGAGTTTGTAACGATACAAAAACAATAGCAAACAAAGAAACCATGAAACAACAAAAATGAAATAAACTCGCTGTAATTCCCACTACAAAAATAAAACTGGTCCCCTTAGAACACATGGCAATATAAATACGACTTTGTGAGTCTAGACAGATCAACATTGCTGTACTCTGTATTGTTATTAATCCAATCGAAAATATTACCATTCACAAACATGCCTGTCTTGAATGTTTGCCAATGTTTGCTATCTGTAATCTTTACTACCTGTATGTGATGGATGGGTATAAAGACATGCACGGTTAACTTTACTTTTCCATGTATTTCTTTCATTTTATATCGTCATGGACCGGTTACGTAGATAGTAGGTGAATTGAAACCCGAACGTTTTCAAAAGTAGAATGTTGTGTGGGCGTTTTAAACGAACGTTACTAGGAAGACGTATACTTTATGATAAATAAAAAATACATTTAAAGGATGTGATTCTAACCTTTAGTTGATTTTATTTCGAATTTTAAAAGTTGCTATAAATGCATTAAACAATATGTAATAGGATAACGCTTAAACACTAAAATCACAATGACCAAGAATTTAACAGACACGATTTTCTCATAAAGTTCAGCCTCGTCATTGACTTTGTAATGACTACGCATATTTTAATTTTTCATGTGTGTTAAATTGAATTAAATATTTGACAGAGAAATGAAGGTCTATTATGTTACACAATTGTTAAAGCATGGTACTTACAACAAAACGAAGTGTCATAACTACATACTTGAATTTGGCCACGCCTCTAAATATTACCTCAACATTGAAATCCCAACTGTTAAACTGAATTAGACGGAAGACGGAAGCTCATACTACATACAACGTATTCAGCCTCAAAATCAAAAACAACAAACCAACACTTCCACATACATCTGTACTCAATATTTAATTAAATACAGTTTGAAGCCATACCACCACTTTCATCAACAGTTTCAACTAATAACGAACGCTACACGAGTTATCTATGTACCGATAAATTAGCTATAGCATAGTATTTCAGATCAAAATGATTTCTTTGTAGTCGCTCAATATAATTAGATGTGAAATAGAGTAATTTATTGGATGACACTTTGCTAACTGTGTTGACTGTTTTGAATAATTGATTTATTGATTGTCTAAGAGTATTTAAACACGCACGAACGCATGCACGTACAAAGGGAGAACTATTTACTACGTTTTTGAACTTGTTGTTCGACCCTTATTGTTTGTTATTACCCTTGTTTGTTTGTACATATGTACGCGTACACACTGCAATAAAAATATGATAAAACAAAAGCATTCACGTTATAATGCACGCACTCGTGCACGCACGCACGTACACCTAATTGCAATTTGATCATTGTTTGTTATTCTGTGCGCGGAGATAGTACATGTACTATTTGGAACTGTAAGCGGTTTTATTAACAGTTTTACACAAACAAAGTTTACATAGTGAATTTAAAAGATAATTGTCGACGAGAGTAAACCTTCAAATGTCGGTCTAATTTGAATGGAAGCCAGTATCATTTTGCTATGGCTGTAAGAGAGTGTTAACTCACATAACAGTGTATACACTCGTATCTTTAATAATACAATATCTGTAATTCTATATCAGAAATGTTTAAGATATAAAATGCAATATAATGAGATAGGACCTGGTCCTAAAAGAACATTATATGCTTTCCGTAAATCTTTGCTAAACTGCTAAGCTAGGCATTTTCACTTTAACCATACACGGATCCCGTATCATATGTAACCTACAAAAGAAATCTCTGAACCTCAACCATTTAAACATCATCCTAAATAGCTTCAATGATCTAAATCCGCTATAAACCGTTTTAGTGAAATAATATTGATGACTTTTATACAGCCATTTTTATCGACTGATTCTAAACGCCGGGATACACGTGTTCACTTTTTAAAGCACTGTCAAGGCTTATACAATGATTGAGGAATCGTTCAATAGTTTAATAGTTGAAATAACTGATATAATACTAACATATTGACGAATTGGTTCTCATGCATGTAAGTAGTAAATTGTAGACCTGATAATTCTGATTTATTACCTACCTCAGTCACATGTGAATAGAATAATAGGACAGTTTATTTTAATTTTATCCGTTAGAGCTGGTGCAACTATTGGTTTCGTTTTGCGTTACAATTATACTGGTCTATCACATATAAGCATTTCAGAGACGGCTTTATTTATATCGTGAGATGCATTTATCCGACCGACCGACCGACGGACCGACCGGCCGAGCGACCGACCGACCAACCGACCGAACGAACGAGGGACCGACCGACAAACGAACGACAAACGAAGGAAGGAACGAACTTTACCGACCCAGCGTGGAACAAACTTTACCGATCGACCGACGAACGAACACACTTTTCCGACAAATCGTGGAAGAAATTTTACTAACCGACCGACGAACGAACAAACTTTTCCGACCTACCGTGGAACAAACTTTACTGACCAACCGACACATCGTGGAACAAACTTTACCGATGAACGAACAAACTTAACCGATTGACCGTGGAACACATTTTACCGACTGACCGTGGGACAACCTTTACCGACCGACCGACCGACGAACGAACAAACTTGACCGTCTGACCGTGGAACAAACTTGACCGACTGACCGTGGAACAAACTTTACCGACCCACCGACGAACAAACGTTACCGACCCACCGACGAACAAACACACTCCACCGACTGATCGACGAACAAACACATTTTACAGGCCGACCGACGAACGAAATAACGCCACAAGCCGACCGACTGAAGAACAAATTTTATCGACCGACCGACTCACGAACGAACGATCCTCACCGACGATCTAACAAACGCATTTCACCGACGAACGCACGAAAGGAAGTAAAGTAATGATGGTTGTATTGATGGATGGGTGTATGAATAGAGAGAGGGAAGGAATAATCAAACAAATCCCTCATTATATAAGTAATAATGAATGCATTCAATAACTATGTGCTTTTGGAAATATAAAACCCCTCAGCGACCAGGAAGTGTTGTTGGGCGGATGAATGTTAAGTGGTACCACAAGTTGTTAATGCTCATGAATAAAGATTTCATCCAGATTATATAGACATTTTACAATATTACACAAAAGTAAATATTTAAACGGAACTTTTGAATAACGTGAATAGTTGTAAAAGGTACCGAGCTACAATTAAACACTGTCTCACAAATGTAAAAATATACGAGGCTCGTTTGTTTTGTGTGTGCTCAGTGTTCACGGATGATTATTATCGCTTTTTGAACATCGATCAATTGGTTGTGTCATTTTGAACATAACTTTAAGAAATGAATGAGATTTTATGAAATTAGATCTTTTTGATTGAAAAGGGTCGACAGAGTGTAAATAGATTAAAGTAGTTACTCTTTACATGTTAAAGTCTATAAAACACATGATCATTGAACTGTCCGAGTGTCACGTATTCCCTAGTAAAATTTCTGATAAACAGTTTAAATCAATAAACCGCATTCCTTATTAATTCAAAGGACAAATATTGATAGAGCTCTCAATATAATCACAAACGGGCGGAAGGGAAGAAAAATGAGTTTTGTTTTTGACGATATTTAACGAGGGGGCTTATTTGACATCGATTTATTTTAGTTCCATTGTAAATCACTTTCGAATCCGTTCCTCGAACCAACCAGTACTAAGTAACGAGGGTAAAGTTTCTTTTTTGTGTTTTGCATAAGTTTAGTGTCTCAACGCCGTGTATCCAGTCTCCATACAAAGTGTACATATATGTATTCAAAGCGGTTTTTGTGTAAAAAGTTATACGATCTATTTTTCAGTAAAAGGTGTATTATCATGATTCCTAGTTTTGGTTCTTTTTAAAACTGTCTTTGACAATGTAGCGAGGAAGTGGGTTTATGTTTAGGTTTAGGTTTAGGTTGGTGGGTCAAAGTTGAACATAATCTCATAAATGTATATCAACGTTGTGTTATTTACCATACTCCGTTCCTTGACCACTTAACAGGTAATTAGTCATTCTCTGCAAGTAACATACATGTTTACTCGCACATACCACATTTAGAACTCGACAATCGCTACAACATATTGAACTAGGGTTTCGAAAGTTGGGTCTGTTTTATCACTATCCCTATGTTTACGTTTTTTCTCCTAATATGTATAACATCACGTTCTACATTGGTCAGTGGTCGATTTATCATACTTAGGTGAGATATAAGTCTGAGGATATTTTAATGTCCCAAGATCCTCAAAACGAGTGAACAAACTGTCATTTAAAGGACAATCTCTTTATGCCATTATGACCACCTTAACTTGAATTTTTACTGTGCGTATTTAATCTTAACTTGAATTTTACTGTGCGTATTTAACCTTAACTTGAATTTTACTGTGCGTATTTAATCTTAACTTGAATTCTACTGTGCGTATTTAACCTTAACTTGAATTTTACTGTGCGTATTTAACCCTAACTTGAATTTTACTGTGCGTATTGAAATGTTTAAAACAACACTCTGCATCAGAATTCCATGAAGTACTTAGTTGCATTTCTTTGAAACCTCTATACGTTAGAATGGTACATGCGCTAATTGCTAGTTTGAATAATTCAGCACGGAAGTATGTAGCATGTACTTGAGCACGTACTAACAAACATGCTGCCACGGTTTAACTCATATATAATACATATACACACTTTATGTCGTAAGATTTTGAAAAAAAGAGTTACGTATCTATTACGACTATTAATGATATACGTACTGTTTTATGTGTTTGTATATATTATATACTTTTCTTTCTGTTCGGTACTTTGATTTCTTTTTGGTACTTTAAATTCGTTTTGGTACTTTAAATTCTTTTCCATACTTTTCTTTTTTTTCGGTCCTTTATTTCTTTACGTAAGTTAAAATAATTTTGGTACTTAAACTTCTTTTCGGTACTTTAAATTCTTTTCCTTACCTTTCTTTCTTTTCAGTACTAAAACGTATTTAAAGTATCAACACGAATTTACTTATTACGTCTTGGAACAGACATTCAAGAACTTACCAAGAGGATCGGGTAGTTCCAACGCATGCCTGTCTATCTGACGATTAAGTCTATATTAACGATCATTTACATGAACGGGCACATGTCAAAGGCACAATAATGATAATTACGTCACCAATGTATTATATGTGTAAACTGAAAACTGCCTTTCCCACCGAAACGTTACATGTGATTATGAACCAAAGCTGCCAAAGTGATCAACCTGTACATTTTACATTATTACAATTTTATGCACACGGATAGGTCAATGCTATACAAGACGAGACTGTCGTGTTTTCTACGAACCCATGGTACTGAAGAATACCAGAATGTCCTCTGTGAAACTCAAGTGCTAATTAATGCTTTGTATTTATAAATAATATGATAGAATGAAGCCTGTATGCGCAACATGTAAACTACTAAACTCAAAGTCTGCACAACCAACGTGCTTGCAGCGGAACATTTGAGAAATAATATTATAGATGTGTATAGGGTACCTCATTTACTTGACTGCTACATGAATTCATACAATACCATAGCAAACTGTAGAGCTCAATATTTAGCACACGTATGACGTGCACCGTGGATGTATATCGTGAGCTCAGCAGGTTGCAGTTTTATGTGTGGAAAGGAGATCGTGCGTCTTTATAGCTGGCGAACACGGCGTTGCATTCGCTGAATAGATGTCAGCTGAAAGGACTTGAAATAACACTTCATTTACGTAGGCTGAGCTCCTGTAGCATTTAAATCTCACAAACAGTTAATTTACAGTCTGCAATACAAATGTAAACCTAAATGGGACAGTGAACAGAAACTCAGTATTCAATGCTCGCTTCCAAGTATTTTGCTAGCTGAATAGGTCAATTATTCATATAACCGAAACCTTTCAACTTTTTACGATATACTAGAACATAGAGCATGTGAGTGCCAGCATAGAACGGTGAAAGAAACTTGTCTGCATGCACACGTGTACACATTAGAACTCATTATGTAATCTAAAATATGAACTCATGAACTCCAAGTTGACCCAATACCGTTATTGACCATACATGTGTTTTGTAAAGAAAAGATAAATGCCAAACGTGACCTTGACCTTTAACCTGAGTATCAAACGGGGTCATCTATTGGTCATGACCAACCTCTTTGCAAAGTATGAAGTCTGTAGGTTCAAGCATTCTCCATCTATCAATCGGATACGCATTTTATGTTGAAGGTCACCATGACCTTGATCGGATGACCTCGACCTTCTTATCATGACCAACCTCCATGTCATGTTTGATGTCTGAAGTTCCAAGGCTTTTACAATTATTAATGGGGCAAGCTTTACGACATACGTACGGATGGACCGACAAACACGTGTAAAGCAATACATACCATATTCTCCTTTTTAAACGGTTGTGTTTGTTAAGAATATGCACAGGTAACAATTTTAAGAAGGTATTTTATAACGTACCAAATGCTCTGGCAAAGTGAAAACATTGTTATTTATAACAGACGGTACGTTGCCCTGCTACGGACTACGTAGTGGGCGGAGAGTCAAATTAAACATTCATGGTCAAAGGGATATAACCTGAAAACACTGTTGTGTCCCTTTGACTGTGACTTTTATAGTTTATAGTTTAACTATTCAACGTATTTTATAACGTACCGAATGCACTGGCAGTGTTATACATGTTACAAAGTTATTTTTAGGAAAATTACACGAACTTCTCGAATTCCACGTGATTTCCGACGGCCTTCATGGTATTGATTTTCTCAGCGGACATTTTTCAGATTGGTGCGTCTATTTGAGCACGTGGACTTCATGGCGTTGTTCATGTACATGTAGAGAGAAAGGTAGTACAGACTACTTTCAACATTCTTGCAAGAACAGATCTAATGACATGTTAATTTTGGACAATTCAAGGGCTATAATTCCGGGGCTCGTTTCAGAACATGTAGTTATTTTAAAGTGTTTGTGTTTTACTTCGCTTGTACGTTTATGTGTGAGTCCGTCCTAGAACCTTATTGAATGGGATCTCTCGTGAATTTAACATCCTCGTCCAATGAAGACAACTCAAAACAACCGTTTTCAACCGTTGGAATAGCAACTTCAAAACAAACGGATTTCCAATTGTCATCTTTGGTAACTTCATGTATCGGATTAGTTTGTCTTGTTATTATTTGGTGAATTAACATACTTGGCTTTCATATGAAGTGATACAGGAGAGATGTGTAATCTGTAAGCTCCATGTATTGTCCCTGAACCATTTCTCGAGTTTCATGGAGGTAATCTTTATCCTTATTGCTTATTACTGGTTGGTTCCGGGAACGGATTCGAGCGTAATTTCACAATCGAACTAAAATAAATTGAAGGCCTTATGGAAGATTGAATTAAATGTCAAATAAACTCCCTCGTTAAATATCGTCCAAACCAAAATCGCTAATATATTGAAAACGTGTCACCTGGAAGCACGACGTTAACGGAAAAGACGATTCTTCTATATCCATGTTTTCATTGTTTTATTAGTAAGGTATTAACGTATTTCTTCAACAACATATAAATGTACGTATCCTTAATGTAACATGACCCAAAACAATATTGGGGATCCAACACAAATGAATTCAAAGACATATTATATCTATATCTATATAGATGCTAAACCGAACATGTTCCTTATTTTGTTTGCTACTGATGTGGCAACAGTAACAATTATATACATAAACTTCCATGATCAAAATGAAGTCTGGTGTCGAGATCCTATTGGAAAAAATGATTCCTCCCTGCGTATACATAAGGTAGACAACAGTGACAACGTAACTTTAAGTAGAGGTTAGCTCCCCTTTCATGTTGGAATTTTAAATATGAATTAACAAGGTTAAAATGTTAAAATCAGCATGTCATACATTCACACATGTTCTATCATGTTAAAACACCAGTCATTAAGCAGCATGCTCGGCCTCGTCTTTGAAATATTAAATTGATTAAAACGCATCGTCGATATTTATGTAATACAGCATACGCACCAACCAGTACTATCCAATGTAAAGGCTACACTATAACATTGATTGGTTAAGTCTCGATGCCAGATTTATTTTTGCGAGGGCAGTCATACCATATTTACATGTTCAGTTTAACAATAAAACTTGCGGCTGGTTTTAAGAAGTGTATACATTGCAAACTAGTACGATGCTTGTATTGCTATCTCTTAACATAACCGTGATGCCCCCTCCCCCATCTAACACCAGGTCTTATTATGTTATATTACGGTCTATAGACAGCAGTCATTGTAATATGTTCAGTCCTTCATCATACGAACGAATTCTGAAATGTAGAAATATGGAAGATACTTTCTCCACATTATCACCCGCACTACACTCTATATATGTCGCTGTTATATATGTTAATCGCTTTGGAATATGTTACCAACACCGCTTGTCTAATCTAATGTAGTATATCTATATAATCATATCTGACGTATTGGCCGCAGATTTCAACTTTATGGCATATAATTATTTGCATACTTAAATATAACACCCATTGTAACACAAGTTGTTGTTTCCTTGTACAAGAAATATTACCCTTATTGCTTAGTACTGGTTGGTTCCAGGAACCAAGAACGGATTCGATTTCACATCTGTACGATTGACTTAAATATCCAACCACACAAACCCTCGTTAAATATTGTCAGACCAAACAGTTGCCATATTGTTATTTAGGTAACACACCAGTTACATGTTAAACAAGAAATATCAAAAGGCCCGAACCCTCTCGATGGTGTATTTTCATGTGACCGGTTTGAGAACGTCCAACTTGTAATATAATGGGTAACACTTTTAACTTCCTTTCAGATCATTGACACAGTAGGTGAGAGTGTCCAAGTGATGCTCAAAGACAGAGAAGGTAAGGGAAACCGAATACTGTTCACAGACAGAGATGCTCCTTAACCCCGGGCGACTATCTCGCTAATATTTAACATAAGAAACCATAAGTTTACATACATATTTGCACACACAATTCTTTTAGAAGCAACACAATTAATACGTTCACACAACACACAACGCACAACACACAACGCACAATGTGTTACATTCTACAACACTGATGTACAGTTTGTCAGTTCAATATTTGGCACGGTTTGTACACAACACTTTAATTTCAAACATTATACAAACACAAACTTGATCGGCTCATTGCAACAATGCATCCCGGTAGATGGTTACGGCACAACAAATGATGGACGACCTCCAAGTGTTAGTGTTAGTGATTAGTCAAACGTTCCTGGGCAGCTATAGCCATAAACATTGGAATCCTCTGAAACGCCAGACCTCGCTAGAGACTAGCAAAATCACACAACACAAGACAGCATCAGCGGTCATAAGCCAAACTGCAAACACGTCATTTTGTCATCATTTGAACAAACTCTGAAATACAAGACATACAGAATAACTTATGCTTATAAATAACCCACAACAAGACGGTTACACGTTAGAACATATGTAAGCAGCCAGGAACTGTTTCCATGGAATAACCAGTCCGGTTGTGCACCCGAGGAGTGAAGTGTTCTATGTTCGAACCCCTGACCATCCAGGACCAGGGTGAGGTTAATTATCAGATACATGTAGTATACAGTTGTAAACCTGATAAAACCACACAGCAACTCAAACAATATGTCAATTCCTGTTTTTAAACGTACAACTAAATATATCTAATATCCATACGATACATGTAAGACTGTACACAAACACGTACAACTAAATATATCTTATATCCATACAATACATGTAAGACTGTACACAAACACGTACAACTAAATATATCTTATATCCATACAATACATGTAAGACTGTACACAAACACGTACAACTAAATATATCTAATATCCATACGATACATGTAAGACTGTACACAAACACGTACAACTAAATATATCTAATATCCATACAATACATGTAAGACTGTACACA
>ENA-OREC01000902-OREC01000902.1-marine-metagenome-genome-assembly--contig:-NODE-902-length-13538-cov-13.781740_pt1 | contig 13538 bp, 5 predicted proteins | sample MGYA00248626_ERZ508543 | MGnify/ENA primary metagenome ERZ508543 (study PRJEB26211, sample SAMN05518279) | marine metagenome | isolation source: Puget Sound, Washington, USA | host: Bankia setacea... | reverse complement strand
TGGCTAGAAGCTTTGTGAAGCCGGTATACATCACCAATATGGTGCATCTTTATCAATGTTAAATTAGACCTGTATTTCATAAGCTTCTCATACATGTATCAACTTGAATCCTCTGCGCTAGAACTTTAAAATAACTAGTAAGTCTCTGTTGAAAGAAAAACTCACCTTAAATGTAGCAGATAGGAACCAAACACTAATTGAAACTATATCTTACATTAATATGCTTGTGTTTTAAGAAAAGTAACACTTTGTTGTATTTGACAGTTTTATAAAAAAAGGGCCATAACTCAAGTACAATTTGGAATAACGCAATTGAACGTTATTTGGATAATTTATTTTATGATAAGATATCTACTTACACAAAATTAATCATAACCTTCCAACCGTTTAAACATGTTTTATTAGAAGCCAGATGTGTGTGTCTAGACTAGAGAAAAATTCAATTTAACAACAAGAAAATTAATGCATGTTAAAAATCAATTATCAAATTTCCTTTGTAGCTGTAATCTGGAGAACATGTTTTAATAACATGCAAACTGTACATCTATATATGAAAAGATTAACCTTTGTGAAAGTACCTAAATGAACCAAATAGACCTCCTGGTTGTTAAAAAAATGGCTTGACAATTAGTACCTTTGTTTCCGTCTGCAGCTTAGTACATACTACAAGGTAAGGTTACACAATGGGAAATTGAACTACATTACATGTCCTGAGTCAGACTAAGGTTTTCCGTTGAAAGGAACAACACCAACTACCAGTATGGCGAGGAAAAGTACAATGATGATCATCCAGTAACCTGAAACAGACAATCAAGGCCACACTAAATATGCACAGGTTAAACTGGGATTATCCTTCATGCACATCCTCTGGTCATAAACTACAACTGTGTAATATTTCATTGGTAACGGTTCATCTGCCAAGGAAAAGTTGCGCTAACAACAAATATGGACAGATGGATTGTTTGCGGGGGGTATAAATATATAATGGTAATTGAGGTATCAATTCACAGACCTTGTACTAAAATAACAACATTATAGATGAAGAAAAAGTTTGAGTGCAACTTCAAGTCAGCCTGCCTCAGTTGATTTTGTATATTAGACTATATGTACTAAAGCCATTATGTATCATTTTCAGTAAATTGTAATTGTGATGAAAGCAAATTTTACCTAAAGCTGACATGATATCAGTGCTAATGTAATAATACTGAACCCTTGAAAGAACCTGTACAAAGTATGAGAGGCTTAGAAACTGCAAATTATGTCTGAACTAAAAAAGAAGCATTGATTAACATACAGCATGTGGCAGACTTCCTGTCTATGATCCGTATATGTCTAGTCTCTTTAATGAGTCTTTGGTTGGAACGATCTGTGTGGTCAGTTATATCTTCCAGGATATCTGAAGTAAACAACACTGTGTAATCATTTAGTTTCGAGGAAATGAAAAAAAGCGTGTTTTTACGATAGAAGTGATTAGACACCACTCTCATTTGTGGAAATCATAATGTATATGCATGTTAATTGCTTGAAACTTGTAATTGAGGAGATTTTATTCAGTTGCACACAATGTTTTAACGACCTTAAACTATTTCCAACAAGAACAATTCTCAAATACACTTAAATTTGTTGTCAAACCCACAAAAATTAGTAACATGAGATTATGAATAATTGAGTCAACAGTTTACCATTATTGATTAAAGCCAATTCCGTGAATATTACGAAAGATTATGAAATACAGCCTTTATGGAAAAGCTTATAACATTTAATTCTTTACAGAATTTTCGTACAGAATGGGCTACGACCGGAAAAGACTATATTGCTGTATAAAACTGTCAATTGGTCCTATGTGAGTGAATTGATCACTGTATCCATGGCAACTGTATTTTCAAAAACACAACTTAATATGACAACCTCGATCTGTTTCACATTTGGAACCAAAAATGAGTCAATGCACACGATGATTTGATGACCTCAAAATGTATCCAATAAGCAACACTCAAATATGGAAATCGTACAGGAACTTACCTAAACGCCTTAAGTTGCTAATTTAAAATAATAACAAACACAACATGGAAATCGCTGGAAGTGAGGAATGCTTCCCAAAAGCCTATTGCCTATAAAACTAAAAGGCAGAGCTTGTAATCCAACATCACTTGTACAGCAAGACATGACCAAAAAAAAAACTTTTATGAAAATGAATAAGGAGAGATAACTAAAGTAAAATGTAAGATAGGAGTATTGTTCTTGTCTTCTGCACTTCCTCTCATTAACATCTGTGTGTGTACCAAGTTTAATTTCAATCCCTTTTGTACTTTCCAAGATATGGTCCGGACAGGCATCTATTATGAAAAAATGCTTATGGGGAGATAACTGTCAATATACAAGATAGGATTATCGTTTTGGTGCACTGCCCTTTCCTTCACTGCTATCTATCTATAAACCAAGTTTCATTTCGATCTCTAAGATATGGCCTGGACAGGCATCCATTATGAAAAATGGTTACAAAGAGATAACTCAATGTATATACAGGGTAGGATTATGGTTCTTGTGCACTCCCCTTTCTCTCAATGCCATCTATCTACAAACCAAGTTTAATATCAATCACTTTTGTACTTTCAACGATATGGCCCAGACAAACATGCATTATGAAAAATAAATTGTTAAGGGGAGATAACTCAATAAATATACAGGGTAGGATTAGAGTTCTTGGGTTCTGCCCTTCCTCTCATTGCCATCTATCTATAAACCAAGGTTCATTTCAATCTCTTTAGTACTTTTCAAGATATGGCCCGGACAGGCATCCATTATGAAAAATGGTTAGGCGAATATAACTCAATAAATATACAGGGTAGGATTAGAGTTCTTGGGTTCTGCCCTTCCTCTCATTGCCATCTATCTATAAACCAAGGTTAATTTCAATCCCTTTTGTACTTTCCAAGATATGACTCGGACATTTTCTATTATGAAAAAATGGTTATGAGGAAATAACAGTCGATATACAAGATAGGATTATCGTTTTGGTACACTGCCCTTCACCTCATTGCCATCTATCTATAAACCAAGTTTCATTTAAATGCCAACAGTAGTTTTAAAGTTATTCGCCGGACAAGGTACCAAACGGATGGACGGACGGACAAAGCTGCGACTATAATTATGCTTCCCCCTTTTTGGCAACAACAATGGAAACAAAATCTTGAGTTTATTTCGTACTCATTTTATCCTACCATCGCTGCTATATTTTACAGAAATCGGCCTGCCGCGTATACTATAGCTATCTACGGCAGGCTGTACACGGTAGAGTGACGCCAGAGGTAAACATTGCTCAAATGCAAATCTAGATTCAAAAGTTTGGCTGATGAATTACGCTGTGTGGCTGCATAAATGTCGCTAATAATAGTTGTTGTGTCATTTAATTTGCATTATTTATAAAATAGAGCAATAACAGTTATCAGTCTATGGTCTGTTTCGCACGTTTACCATTTCGTTCTATTTATATCTATAAAACGAAAGTAGGCTGAATCGACTTGGTCTTGACAACAAAATAAAAACACTGTCAGCTGTATTTTTTCTCCCGTTTCATTTGTTTAGACATTTTAAAAGCCACTAAGGAAACTATACCTTTGCTCCACGCATTGCTTGTATCTAAATGTGTTCATGTCCATCAATGAATCGTTTGAGACTCACTCACTATGTATTCAATTTTGATTGACAACTCCAGTGCCAATGACGTCATGGTAACGACTTTCTTGAAATTGATTAAATCATAGCACAGTTGTGTGCCCTTTTAATTATTGTTTATCAAATGACTTTCTTACTGTTTGTAGACAATGATAATAGGATAAATAGAATAGTATGTCCCTGTCTTTGTACACTTCAGTATATAAGGTTCGTCTCTGAAAGGTATACATGGCTCTTTCCAACTTGCCTAATATACTGTGTACAAAGACAAAGACAAAGACAGGCACCTAATATTCTCTATACATGTATATGTTTGATTGTGTAACAAGCAATTTTGCTTAAGTAAATTACCCTCTAATCTGTTTCTGGAACTAACAAGTATGAAGCAATGAGGTTTCTTGCTCAATGAAACAGCAGGAGCCTTTGATGTTCAAACTCACAACTCACTGATAACGAACGAGTCAGATACTAACCCACTGTGGCACAAATATTTTGATACAAAATTGCAAACGAAGATCTTACAGCTAGGGCCATCACGTTTACAGATTTTTGTAAACGTGTACACGATTAGAGCTAACTGAAACGATACCGTTTACACGTAACTGGCATGCATACACCAGTTAACAATGTTAAAGTGCCGAAACAGCATTAATTGATATTGAAATTTATCCTACCATATATATAGCGGCTATATTTGACAGAAATCGACCTGCTGTGTATACTATAGCTATCTACGACAGGCTATACATGGCAGAGTAATGTCAGACGTCACCGCCGAAATGCAATTTTTTCTCTCTTTTGTAAAATAAAAGTATACATGGCTCGGATGAACGTCATTACTTCATGTATTAGAAATAGATTGAGTACCCGGATATTGATTTAGTAAATGTTTATTGGTACTAATCGAAACTGTTCCGTTTACATGTGTAAATGTCACTGCCCTATCTACAGCTTCTGTGTTCTCATATATAATGTATTTAGCCCTTCTAACACATTGATTTAAAACCCTGATAATCTAACATGTTACATGAATCTTCTCTTTCTTTACCAGGTTTGCTAAACTTACCATTTTGTTGGTCCACTTCAGTTCCAATATCTATAGCCATTGCTTTTTGTCTGGCAATAACATTGGACAGTGCATCTAATCCTTCATCTTGCTCTAGAAAAGAATATGCAACTACACATCTATAACAAGTTACAATGGTTTGTACTGTTATCTAAAAAATTAATCTCGCACCATTATTTTTTACAGAAGTAAAAAGTAACTGTTATTTTATAATAATTATTTCGGAACAAATGACCACAGAATTGGAGTGTTCAAAGTTTCAACTACAACAACCCCTTTCAAGACAATAATATGGTACTTAATGATAGAATACTACTAAAAGACATGGGAGAAAATCTTGGAAAATTTCGTTTCTGCAAAAAATGCGTTTTTGTTTTTTTAACTAGGTCTCGGTAGTGGTTTTGGTCTTGAAATTACATGTTTGACAAAACTTCTTGATGTTTTTTAGTAAACTATTTAACTAGACTTAATGTGCATGATTAAACACCCATCTAAATCTGAATGAATGGCTCGTAATACATTCAGCTCAACATTTCGCATAAAGTTGGAGAAATTATACAGCTCTGCATGACCAGCTAGCTATTCAGCTGAACAGTCAACTACATGTACAGACTTTCAAAGTTTTATTGCAATATTGAGGAAACTATTCTACATTGCTAGCTAATACTACAGGCATATATTCAGCAGGTCCTCAAAGAATAAAACATTCTGAATGACCAGCTAGATATTCAGCTCAGCATTCTGCGATACAATTGATTCACACAATGTCACAATATTACCTTAAACAAAATAAGAAACAGACAAAGGTGTCATTTAATGAAGTAGTGATATATGAGTCCGTCAAGGTAGGAATGACGTGTATTGTAACTATGTCGAACAACATGAGAAGAACGAGCAACGCTAGTCTCTAACACACCAAATTTAAATACTAAGTATGTAATTTATTCAATAGAAACTGTTCAAGTCAGATGTATATATTGAGGCCCCGAAGCAACAACATGAACTACATGCACAAAAAGTTTTCAAAGTTTTGTAACAAACCAATCATTACTCTTTTTTCTAAGCAGTCTTTTCAATTACATTACAGGACTATTAACTTATTCATCAACCACTATGCCGTGCGCAACAAATCCTTCCTTAGCCATCCAAGTATTACATGCATGCCAAGAACTATGACAATAATACCCCTACGGACATATTTGAAGACACATTGGGTGCTTTTATAAAACATAGATATAATTATGTATTAACTGTATAAAAGTACATCAAAAATCAAACATTGATCACACTTTGCCTAACAAATCAAGGTACAGTTATTGAGACCGTCCATTGTAGAACAAGTGGAAGTATTAAGGAATAACAACCTTAATTTGTTGTCAAAACGGCCATGTACTATCTTTTGTGTATAGTGGTTTAGTACACTGCCTGGAAATTTGAGCTCGCATATTTATACCATTTTGTTATTCGAATTTCGCAAACAGTCAATTTGGCAATAAGTCGTGTAAGGGTATACTGCATGGGTCACTTGAATCGACTAATTCAGACCTGCTTGAACTTTTGGATGACAATGATTAGTATAACAAGAACGATGTGCAAAATTTCGGGATAGCCTATAATATTCTCTATATATACCAAGGACACACATATTAATACGAAAATCGCGTATGTCCTTTTTCAATGTGTTCTGATTCATCGAGAGTGTTTTAGTTTATGACATTAATAAAGTACGTTTACACAAGGGAGTATATCTTTAGTTGGTTGGCATATCGATTTTGGAACAAAAAATATTCAGTTTTTACCTTCTCCTGAAAAGTTTTCAAAAGTGGCATTTTCCACTTACGCAGTTTGGTCAGAACAGCGACGATATGTACAGTGTATTTAATGTCCAATGAGATGTTTGTGGCGCTATACCTTTTCTAATATTTCAGCAAAAGAAAAATGTTTTTAAAAAAAAATCAGATTCCATGGTTTGTTATATCATCTAAGTGTATGCCAGTGACTGATTATCCTACCATCGATACATTGGGCATTAAATTTCTTGATTTCCCTAAAAACTGAATTTGTAGATTCTAAAATATATACACAGACAGTGAATGATGGTGATGATGATATACTTGACTTGAAACTTTGAAATATAAACTAATATTCAACATTAACCTAGAACTGTGAGTCAAGTGACAAAGGATATCCTCGTCCCACACACATAAATATCTCCCTTCAATTATCTCCCTTCAATTATCTCCCTTGAAATACTATGGACCAGGATAGTCCTCCTTCATGCACATCATCAGGTCATTTACTATAACTGTGTAAAGGTTCAGTAGTATTTGTTTATCTGTTTACAAGAAAAATTAGCAAAAGACGGATGGACGGACAGAAGGGTGATACCTATATTATACCACCCAACAAAGGGGTATAATAATAAAGATTTGTGAGAATATCTGAACCATTGTTATTCCAGTTGTGTTTACCCCGTATTGCGTGTTGTTGTTGACTACGAAGGTCCATGTTTCCTATTCCTTGGTATTCTTCTGGTTCCTCCACTACGCCCCATGGATCAGCCCTATTGCCTCCCGACATTAAAGAGTATCTGAAATATTGCAGTGTTCAAGATAAGATTAGTTTTGTGACATAAACATTATTTGAAGCTTGTTAAATATTTGATGAACTGAAACACTCAAGATCCAAAATCCTAATTCATTGTATATGTTATGACATATGTAATAAGTTCTATTGCTGCTTCAAGACTCATATTTAGAATGTAAAGCAACAGTTCCAATGACTAAATTTGTTAAAATTAACGAATACAAAATAAAATCTTACACATATACAAGTTCCAGCTAAAGCTCTAATAGTTAGTAAGATTTTTACAATCAATATTATCAGCCCTTCTACAATATCTCGAGCAAAATCAAATGTAAGGCAGCAATGAGGTCATCAGATGAACATACATTGGTGACCACAAGCACAAAATGAGAGGACAATTTTGTATATTAGCACAAATTTAAGTGAAGCCTTTGGAACAAAATTTGCAAAGGGGAATGACATTAAATTCCTGCACTACACCTAGACATATTAATTCCATCAGCTAGCATGTACTGTTAATGTATTTGTTTTCATATGCTTTTCTGCAACCCACTTGCTTTATACACAACAGTTACTAACAGTTACTAAATTACATCAATTAAATACATATCTGTTTAATGCATGAAGCATTGACTCACCTGGACTCACTTCCTTCATTCTTAAAAGCCTGCTCAATCTGTTTCTCCTTTGTTATCAACGTGTCCATCATTGTTTGGCGGCGTTCAACCTCTCGCTGCGTTCTTTCCAAAGGTCAAAGAGAATTAACAACTCTGATATACAAGTACTGGCTACCTGCTGATAGCACATGAAGCTTAACCATTTATGCTTTCATGTCAATATATTGATTAGTAACTGCTTTAGTCTCTGTGATTTTAAGAAGAATTTCAAAATAACTGCAAACATTTTATTTCGTGATAATGGAAATGTTTTGTAATAGAATGTCTTTGCGCTAACTCAGCTATGATATAGGGTATTAACTGACACGTATAAAACAATATTATACCCTTACGCCGTGCTTACATCTTCAATGGACAAGAAATTGCAAAAGGCAAAAGGATACATATGGTAGGATGCTGTGGCTCGTATTAGTCCATTTTTCAACCTTTCCACATCTGCTGAAAACTGTTTCATAGACGATCTAGCCTGCGCTGAATGCTGTAATACAGATATAATGGATTAATCAAATGGAGTCGCTGCTGGACAGAACTAAGGAGTAAATAAGACAGCAAATCATTCTCAAGATGTTAACTCAAATAACATGGGAATTCGTTGATTACAATGTTGGCCTCTGTAAAGTTTTGAGACACTGAGGGTTAAAGGTCATCTAAAAGGTTCAAAGTTATTCTATTGTATCACTTATCACATGTAGATCTTATTCATCTAAAAGTTTTAGTCTAATAGTGTGAATAATTCTAAAACGCTGCCATGATTGTCTCCTATAGTATACACATTTGATATTGGCACTGTTATTGGTCAGGTGACAGTCATATTGGCCTAAGGACGCGGGCCAATATGTCCCGAGGACATATAATAGTGCCAATATTAAATCACTCATTTAGTGACAATTTTATTAACCGTTTAACAAATTCATTGACAATCTTATTTTGGTTTTGACGCTATATTTAACAAGGGGGCTTATTTGACATTTAAGTCAATCTTCAGTAAGGCCCTCAATTTAGTTTAGTTCGATTGTGAAATCACGCTCGAATCCATTCCTGGAACCAACCAGTACTAAGCAATAAGGATAAAGTTTCTTGCTCAAGGAAACAATGGGGGCCTTTGATGGGGCTCAACCCCACGACCTCCACATTACGAGTCAGACGTGCATCCCACTGCGCCACGTCGCCCTTTATTAAATTACTTATTTAGCTGTTGACACACATGAACAAACACAGGTGCATAAGAGGAGATATGTATGTAAACAGTAACTGTTATAAATCGTTAAATATGAGCGGAAAATAAGGTAAAGAAACTATCAAAATAAGAATGCGATTCAATTTTAGTTTAAACAGTATTTATTTCCAAATAAACATTTACACATGACAACACACATCGATACAAATACATGCAAAAATGGATTAGAAAACAGTTACTTAAAACTAATGTATATTCTTCTCCAAGTCGATATTTTAAATGGAACATTAATATACACTGATTGATCTTGCGACATGTGCCAGTGGTTATACTACAGACGTAATTAAGTAAAATTCCCTCAGATGCTGAATCTATAGATGGCATACTTCGATTATGTTTGATGTTTTGACATCACTTAAAATATATAGTACAGTGATCAGGTCTAGTAAGGGTTGTCTGTGACTAGTCAGATTAGTCTTTTCAAGTCTATATAAGACATTGTGTTTACTTTAAAAAAAAAAATACCTTTGTATATTGGTTACTGGTTCGTTGGTGCTTGTTTCTCTCAGTAATTTTCTGCATAATATCCTGTCCCAGCTGGGAACATCTCTCATAATCTGATAACCTGCAAATTCAACGAGACATAGAGAATGTTAGCTTTAAACACGTTTTAAATCAAATTGAAACTTTATTAACTATCTCAGTTTTATGGCAGTTCATACATAGGTAATGCATTTTTTTCCCAAAATGTATTTCTTATCATTCAAAAAAGAAACATTATCTTCTAAGAGCTCCAACATGGCTTCAGAGAGAAGCACTCTTGTGAATCCCAGCTCCTCATGTTGGTCGATGATCTTTTCAAATTCGTCTATAAGAAAAAGCAAACTGATCTCATTTGCCTTGACTTCAGCAAGGCCTTTGATAAAGTCAGCCAGGAGAAACTTGCTCTCAAACTACATGAATATGGTATAAGAGGTTCTGCTCTTAAATAGGTCAAAGGGTTTCTTCATAACTGCCACCAGTCTGTCATTGTAAATGGATCTTCATCTGAACATATACCTGTTTCATCTGGAGTACCTCAGTGCTGGTACCACTTCTCTTTCTAATCTACATAAATGATCTTCCTATGAATGTCAAATCCAAAGTGAGACTCTTTGCAGTTGACAATGCTCTTTATCTTACCATCTCAACACCTTGCCAATCAGAGATTCTCCAGAAAGATCTTGACAACATCGAACGCTGGATACATAAATGGGACATGGAATTTAACCACTCTAAATGCCAAGTCATTCACATAATAAGGTCAAAAAATCCAATTCCTACAAAGTACACTCTTCACAATTACATACTGGAATCTGTATCTCCAGCAAAATATATTGGTGTAAACATCTTTTCAGACCTATCATGGGATACGCACATTAATCGCATATCTAAGAAGGCAAACAACACACTTGGCTTTCTTAGGAGAAACATCAAGATATACTCCGAATCACTTAAATCTTCTGCCTACAAAGTTCTTGTTCGTCCTCAGTTAGAGTACTGCTCCACAGTTTGGTATTCATTCACTGATTCAAATATCTCTAAACTAGAAGCTGCCAGATGGGTCAAACATGACTAAGGACAGACTTCTAGTGTCACAGATATGATGCAGTCTCTGGCATAGGCTTGACCAACAGAAAAAGGACAACAAACTCTCTCTTATGCATAAAATCACTCATAATCTAATTGCCATTCCCATTTCTGACTTTCTAATCCCACTTGTAAGACCCTCTTGACATTATCACCTGTTGTCCTACAGGCTGATAACTGCTACAACTGATTATAACAATTTTTCATTCTTTCCAAGTGCTGTATTTCACTGGAACAACCTCTCCCTCTTTTTGGTACAAGACATCATTCTTTGTTAATTGTATCATGTGTATGTATTCTGGGCCGGAGGCCGCCTAATACCAAATAAATAAATCATTCAATCAATCAATCAAACTAGAAACTATGGCCTGCCCCACCTTGGAGCAGTTCAACCAAGCAGTCTGCAAGATTGATCACATCTCACCATAGAAATTCAACATAATTTTACTTTTAAATACAAGTTTTTTTGTGTTTTTTTTCAGGTTTTTTTCTTAGTCGTTGTATATTGGTTACATCCCCCTTTCTTTATCTTTACTAATATTCCTGCAGCTTGATGTGCATATGTCTTGGTCCCCAGCAGGGTTTTGACATTATTGGAAGATAGATATTTAAAAAGACTTCAAGGAGGTGTCAGCTGTGATTACCAATAACCAGATTTCCACCAACAATAACGTTACAAATGAATATGTCGGAGATTAAAGCAAAACTTGGCCATGCTTACAATATTTGCTGCGATAGTATAACATAAGAATCAATAAAGAAAGTAAATTACAGTACTTCATTTTTGTTCTATCCGAAATTATGTTGTCCGAAAGAGATGCCACTAATTGGGATCTTGCAGCTGACAAGTTTGATAGTTATAGTGTACCTAATGTATGGTGAGAAGTGAAATAGAAGCTAAAAACAACGCTGGGCGCTGATAACGTTGATAGAATTCAAATAACAAAGACATACTTACCAAATATCAGACATTGTTATTGTTTTCGCTTCCGCTAGTACTGTACTAGTAGACTGGTTTCTAAACTTCACGTGACTCGTCGTTCGTTTAATATGTAGGGCAACATTCGACTGAATAAATGATAGTGGTAATTTTCATTATGAAAACAGAAACAATTGCGCATTAAAGACTGCGTTTTGCAGGAATAATGTTATTGATACTACAGTCAGATTTCTAGAAATCAAAAGAAACTGTCGGAACACAAGTACTTAATTAGTCGTAAAACCAGTTCAATGTATAGGCTTGTTAACACAGATCTGATGAGATCTAGTTTTGCTTTTAAACAGTTTAAAGTAAACCAAATTAATTAAATGCAACTTGTGTGTTTTAGATGTGTACATGTATAATGTCTTCTTGCTTTAATGTTGTTTGTAAGCTCGATATCTCAGCACATCTAATTATAAAACTGTTTTTGAATTCATTATTTTAAAACGAGGTCGCTTAATTGTGCATTCTTCCGTAATTTGAAATGATGTTTTGGAAGTTTGAACTGCTGAGAAAATTAAAGATAAACAGGTTGTATAATGGTGCATTTTGCCTCAATTTGAAACGATGTAAAGGATGTACGATTTATCATTATTTAATGTTCGGGCTCTGATGTCATTTTCAAGAGACTTTTCCGTGTCGTATACCATAATAGGCATATTATACTTTGAAAACGGCATGCCATAAATAACGCAACACAAGAATCGGGTTCAATTGTGTATTTGCTCAAATAATTAAATAAATCGTGACAAAACACGACCAGCTGGGGTGGGGGCACGCGCCCTCCTTCCCCCCGGTAGAACCGCCACTGATATTGGTTACAGTATGTTGACTTTTTAAAGCAATATAGCGAAGAGATGTGATTTCAGGAAAAACAAAGGGCCACCAATAAATAACAAACCTAATACAAAAAAAGGTAACTGCATGGAAAACGCGAATGTCACCCTCCCTAAATGTCGTCGAGCATAGGTCGCAAAAAGCGTCAGAATGCACCATTTAGCTTTACTGCTATCAAAGTTTTCTCAGCAGGTCAAAACATCGTATCAAATAGAGACGGAATGCACCATTTACCGCACTTATTTTCTAAATTTTCTCGCATTTCAAACTGTTCGTTTCAAATAGCATCCTAATGCACCAATCCCTATCCTTATTTTCAAAAAATCCAGGATTGCGGGCGCGCGGCTACTTGCGGCCTTAAAGTATGTGCTGTTTCTTCTCACGGCAATTTCAAATATCGTCAAAATGTGTCACAATAATGCACACGAAAGCGTCGTTGTATCAAAATGATCTCTGCAGTTCCAAATTGTTTCAAATGCCGTCAGAATGCACCATTTAGCGTCCATGTGTTTTCAAAATGTTCTCTGAAGTTCCATATCGTATGACAGATGCCGTAAGAATGCACCATTTAGCGTCCATGTGTTTTCAAAATGTTCTCTGAAGTTCCATATCGTATCAGATACCGTCAGAATGCACCATTTATCGTCATTGTTTTCATTTGTTTTCTCTGCAGTTCCAAATAGTTCCGAATGCCGTCAGAATGCATTATTTAGCGTCCTTGTTTTCAAAATGTTCTCTGAAGTTCCATATCGTATGACAGATGCCGTAAGAATGCACCATTTATCGTCCTTGTTTTTATTATTTTTCTCAGTGGTTACAAATCGTTTCAAAAAGTGTAAGAATATACGCTCTATCTTGTTCTTGACTTGTCTCTGAAGTTCCAAATTAGCATTTCAAATAGCGTTAGAA
>ENA-OREC01000901-OREC01000901.1-marine-metagenome-genome-assembly--contig:-NODE-901-length-13539-cov-14.104442_pt1 | contig 13539 bp, 5 predicted proteins | sample MGYA00248626_ERZ508543 | MGnify/ENA primary metagenome ERZ508543 (study PRJEB26211, sample SAMN05518279) | marine metagenome | isolation source: Puget Sound, Washington, USA | host: Bankia setacea... | reverse complement strand
CTTTGTCAAATAAAATTTTACAACATGTTCCATTTGTTTGTATGTGTTAAGCTGTCCTGTACCTGTAGGTGGAATGTATTCGTTGGAACTGTTTTACTAAAGCACTTACACAAAACATAAGTTATGCAATTATCTTGGATCCTGTCAAACACATTATCTTTAAAAAATTAAAAGTTCTTTTGTGTTTAAATAAGTGATTGAGATTTTATTCAAGTCTTTAATGTATGCGTAAGTTTTAGCTTTGCCTAAGTGGTTTAGTATAACGTTACCCTGAACTCTACCTATGTATAGTTCACTCTGGTATCTTAGAAGATGAGGTATTCTTGTCAGTCGACTATGCTGCCCCCCCCCCCCCCCCCCCCCCCCCCCCCCCCCTGCAGTATCTTGCATTCATTTGACATTAAGATGGTTGGTATTACATTTTGACGATTTTTAGCAAGGGACGTTTTGACATATTTCATTTTGATTGTGAAATAGTTCTCAAATCTGTTTCTTGAACCAACCAGTACTAAGTAATGAGGGTACATTGAATCCAATGACACTCTACAACAGGGATTGACTGGAAAGCAGTTTCTGGTAAACTAAAACAGGTAAGTAATATATTCTGAACTGAAGAAGAGAGGTTATATGAATGACATTGTCAACAAACCTTATCTTTATAGTGAACAATTGATGGCACAGAGATAACATACCTTACCCTGGTAGAACATAGATTCCCACGGGTGAGGAAGGGACATGAATCATCGGTGGGGATTTACTTGGGTTTTCTTACCCACATGTATGTCTATGTTACAGTTTATTGTCTTACATTTTGACTCCAGAATCAACAGTGCTGCTCCCAACTCCCATAAACTTAAGGCAATTCACTGACTAGATTAACCTATAACAGTAAAAGTCACACGGTTTGACAGTTTGTACATCATGATTACAAAGGAGCCAGGTAGTGAATTTGAAAGATACTGTGTACTTTTAACAACACGGTACTGACTGTGATGGTGTGGGAAATGTAAAGGTGCATTTGTCATGTATGTTGACTGCACACTAGATTATACATTTCTAGAGGGCTTGTATTGCTCTTGGGAAGACAAGTTTTGATCTCAGGGGTGTAAGAGACATTCTGAGAATTATTGATATAGTTAGTACCTTGACAAAATGTTGCGACTAGTATATTCTTTAAAAAAAAAAACGAAGGGATTTTTATGATTGCGTATGTGTCGGCATTTATTTTGTACCTGAAAGATAGGTAGAAATAATTGTTATATATTATATTTGCTTTATAACCGTGTCTGAGTTGTAACAACTGTTGCATCTTAAATACTGTGCTGAGGGTCACTGTCAGGGCTAATTTGTGGTTTAGATTTATTCCTATAGTATTCATGTATCACACACTTAATACAATCCTTTCTTGAATTGAGTGAACAAAGCGTAAACATTGGCTACGTTTCATGAAACATTGGGGCGCTGGATGAGACTTTAGTCACTGTTGTGAATAGGAAAAGAAGATACTTGTACATTGTAGTTTTTACTCACTTTCTTGTTCAGAACAGATCTGCATCCTGAAACTGTCACAAGCATTGTTTAACTCATACTGTCTTATTTGTCTTGTTCTGAAACATCTTTTTTCTCAATAAATATTGTTTTTGAAATTATTAACTAATAAGGTCAGTGAAATGAAAGTTTTGTGTCTGTCAATAGAAACATTTAGGGTATGTAACCTGGTCATTTTAATAGGAGCAGACCATCCACGTTCTTTGCAAGATTTACAGCTGTAGGGTCTCATGATAGACATCTGGTTAATACAACTATTGTAGAATAAATAAAGCTGGTTCTGTGAGGTCCAAAATGTTAACCTTTATACATTAGCTTAAAGGAAATAATGTCTTCCACAAAAAAACAGAGTACGTTAATGTCAGTAGATGTAACAGTTATGAGCATTTTGCTGGTGTGGCATCCGGGGGTCCTTCCCCTATTAGGATGTCATTGACCCCTAATTTTGCCATAACGAGGGGATACAGTTCAAAGTACCGAGTACCAGAAGACTTGAGGAGAAAAGATAGCTGACTTTAACAAAGACTACGTACCAGCGCGCTGCACCAACCTGACAGCTGGTTTATTTACACGGATTCGTTATTAAACAGTAGTTACTATGAAGATTGATCATGGCTATAAAATCTAACCTTTTTATGTGCATATAAAATGGGGGGGGACTTTAATCAATGACATGTTTTATATGAGGCATCAGGCTTCATCATTTAGTGGACAGGCAGTATATAATGTGCATGTTTCAATACTTAATAACGGTTTAAAATACATGAACCATCCTGTATCAGTTATATAAGTGTATCAAATTGTTCATAATCTAACTCAAAACGGATTTTCTATCACAAGTGGCTGTTTTGCAAGCAAGTGATAAGGGTATACCATGCTCCATAGCTTTGTCTGATTTAAGATTTGGCTGTACAACACCTGTATGTAATCTTACTTATCAAAGTGCAGTCATTGTATATCACAAAAACATTATAGAGTAAAATATTTGTTTTCATTGTAAGATTTTTTGTTGATGTCAAAACTAATCCCAGATATCAGGTACCCATCCAGAGCCCAATTTCATAATACTTTAATATGGCTTAAATTTAATCCAATATACTTCATGCGAAATTATACATATTTCAAACAATGGTATCTGGAATGTTTAAAACAGAATATTTAGTTTACCAATGAATCTACATAAATATCAGTTGTATTTGTTAGAACAACCATGAGTCATTCAAAATTTGGTCAGCAATTATTAGGATTAACACTGAGGGTAAATCCTCGATTATGAAATTGGGCCCAGAGCTATTAGGGTAATGTACATACAATATGAAAGTCTTGCCAGTAATAGATGTATTCAATTTCAACTAAACACATTACTCCTTAAAACTTATGTACAAGTGAAATAAGATACTTTATAGTTTAGTGATTTAAGGTTTGAGAGTATGTAGTTACCATGTCCTGGACCTACCAGTGAGTTTGCTGTCTGCAGTGGGTCCCTGACAACAGGTGACCCTCAGTTGTGATGTATAATTCTGCATGGTGTACAACTCTCACAACTTATACTTGCTCTATTGTTGATCTGTAAACCGAGCCAAAGCAATTAAACAAATATTTTGTGATTGGAAACAATGCGCCTATGTAAACTATTGATGTGCTTTGGATGTATGGAAACATTTGTTAATGATACTGCAATATTTTAATTGGGCCGGTTGGGTTAAGAATTTGAGACAAATTGGTCTCGCCAGGTCTCCTTGTTGAATACAAAATGTGTTGTGAAATAATTCAGACAGTTTTCCAATGTACTTGAGGGATTTGATTGTAAATAGAGTGTACTATATGAACTGTTGTGTATAGATGTTTGATATAATGTGGAAGTCTACCTGGGTGGTATATATATATATATATATATATGTTGCCCCTGACATCAGCTGCCTGTCAAACCTGGCACACACTGTACTGGAGGGATTACAATGGCTGCAGGGGGAAACAGGAACTCTTCTATAACACACAAACACACATCAAACACACCAACACTTTCCCATGCAACACTCACTCGAGGCTCAGTCTAGTCACCACCCACCGTGCCCTCACACAAGATATGTAAAAACTCAGCAATTTTGATGACATGAATCAACCATAATTTTAATGTCTATTTTATCATGTTAGTACAAAGTAAGAAAAAAATCAACAGCCTTTTAACAGTCCTCAGAAAGGGAAAAACTAATAAATTAATCCTCTCAATCAAGACGTAAGTTTATGAATAGCAAGTGAGGTGAACTTATGAGCATGTATTTTATATAATATGTAAAATGAAAACCTAGTTTAGCGCAACGATCCATAAAATTAAGTTTGTGATTTATGCCGTAGATACGTTCACAAATACAGGGAGGTGGGTCGTACAAGGATGGGGTGGGTTTTTCTAAATAATTACTGAACAATCTTATACCACCCTCTAGATGATGATATCTGTTCTAATATATCTGATGAGTTTCAAGGACTGCTTTTATACATTACTGCACTATATTCAGCTTGAACTTTTCACTTAAACATGTGTGCTCTCTGTAGTTTTCATATACATTTGCATTCAAAATGAATTGTTACAGTAAAAGTTTACACAATTTCAAGATCCATTTTAAGTTTTGTTTTATACTTAAAAAGAATTGTACGGTAAAAGTTTGCATAATTTCAATATGTGTTTTATGTTGTGTTTTTTCCCTGTAAAATGAAAATAGTAGTTTATTGTTATATTTTATTGAAGTATTATATTTCATACACATTTGGACATCACTTTTCTGTCTCTTATGTGTATCAAGGGGTAAAATGGGAATAAGGAGCAATTATGGCCCTTTCCAAATCAACCCTCAATAAACATTTTCCAACAAATTTTCATTTTAAAATTTTCCTACAAGATTACAGCTAAACCTCATAGGACATATTGTTCGCTGATTGAATGTTCGCTTGGACATCGTTTTGTTACTATCCTTGAAGCTCTACTCCACACAGACTACATCGTCCAGTTTATAGCTATATTGTGGTGAGTCCGGTGTAAAATTATGCACAAGTCATCAGGAACCTAGTCACTTTATACACTTCATGACAATTATAATCAAGATGTAACAATTTGCCTGTATTGTCATGTTTTATTGTGACATGAATTGGATTCCCACCTGGTTGAAAATGCCTCTTGTCTTGATTTTATACGAACCATATGTACAGAAATGCCCTCCCATCCATGTAAGATTTGTTGCTTGTACACGTATGCATACAGACAACAGGAAATAAGTCTCTTGAAAAGTATTATAAACAGACAACTAGTATTTGTCATAGAGAAAGTGCAAACTTCAGGAATTTTATTTTTTCAGAATCTTTATACATAATCAGGTTAATGTATTCCCGTGGTACTTCTTTAATAACAATGGCCTGTTTGGTAGTTTGGAAAAATTGTGCTCGCTCATCTTATGTAGGCCTGGCAGAAAACAACTCCTAATACACATACGAGTATATACAATATAGATGTACAAGGCATTTAGAAACTCGTCATTAATGTTCAATAGTTATGAGCCAGCGTATATCATTATGCTTTTGCACGTACACCTTGTGCATTGTATGAGTTTTGTGTGTTTGCACTGAGAGAGTGTTATGTGTCAACTTTTTTGGTTTTATAAAGTTGAACAAATTGACACTCTTTGTATTCTAACGCATTGATTGAACAGTGCAAGTATCAGATTAATTACCGTGTAACATAGAACATCTGTCGTTTGAAGACGTTTGTGTGTTAGTAGGCCATGCCCCATATTAGCTGCAACCTTAGACACAAACGCAGTTACCTTTGCTATTTCTTTCTTCATTGAACTGTCATTGATGTTTCACTTAAATTCTGGAGACGTTACATCTAATATGGTTACAGATTTGTATGTCTCACATTAATGTCTGATTGTAAGATGCTTGTAGACACTTTTCCCATACAAGTGCGCCATCATGCCCACACGTTGTGATTGATGTTTGTCTGGGTTCAAAACCATCTATGCCATTAAAGGATAACACGCTTTGCCCTTATTTGTTACACCTGGTATTCAGCCTGCAACAAAACTCGCTGCATTCAGTGCATAACTTAGGGAACCAAGTTGTTGGATCCTTAGTGTATTCTATAAAGTTACCAGTTTTTTTCCCCCTATATAGTAGAACACTGAGAGTGGATATCATTCATGTTTGATCCAATACTAACATAGCTTCTCTCATCACAGTCAAACATTGTACACAGAAAGTAAAAACAGAGAGATGTGTCATTTTTTAAGTTTTTATTTTCATATTTTTATAGTTTTGAAATATTAATGCCCGTGTAGTGGGCTGGTCACTCCCGTGGGCCCGGAGCCGTTGCCGGCGGACACAAGAGTAACGACATGCTGTACTGTACAATAATGAGTATTAAATACACAACAGGAAATCACAGCCAGAAGCTGACCACACAATATTACACTTGCTATACAATTCATCCTTCTTTCAATCTTTAGGTAGTAACTCATTGTAATTTTCTTGAATGACCCAAAGTGATCAATATGTTAGAATTATTTAACACAGTTTTGAAGGAATCATTTAAAATAGAATTCTAGTTTAGAGTCATCAAAGAGAGCAAAAACAATCTGTTCATACATTTAAAACTACATTAAGATTTGTTTTTTGGTAAAATATTGCATACTTATGAGTCTTTTAATTTTTTGAATAATACATGATAGGAAATACCCGCATTTAGACTTATTTGATGCCAACAAGGGTTAGACTGTGTGGTCAATATATCTAAAATCATTTTCACAATTACATAAAGATAATGTTGTATAAATGTAACTATATGTAGTGTGCTTTTTATATCTCCTTAAATACTTTAAACATTTCATCATTTTTACTCCAAATACTTAGATGGCATAAATACCCAAAATTGAATCGTTTTAAAATGCAAGGTATTTATTTAGTATGTATATGAAACAACTCATACACACTGTTGTGTTAAATACCATAGCACAAATCACATATTGTTACACTATACATGAAACTAAAAGTGTGAGGTAAATCGTATAGCTACACATTCTAAAAAAGACAAAGGTTTCATCTACAGACAAGCCTTGTATAAAAACACAGTTTCATATTTACACTTGACATACTTTTTGAACTGAAGCATTAAGTAGTTCTTGACTTATAAACCTTAAAGCTTTGATTTATGTCATTCTTGACACATTATACAACAATTTTTTTTTTAATCAGACTATCAAAATTATCTGTAAAACCATCATAACATTTCAAGAAAGGAACACTTTTTTGTCTGATGCCATTTGTTTACAAAATGTTCACATATTTTCTTACCCTATCACTTAATTATATTTTTTGACAAAGAAAACAAGTGTGGCATCTTTTATGTAAACTTTACCTAAATGAGTAAGAAAATTGTCAAAATAATTCTCATAACATTAGTTTATAATGATAGCATTATAGTAAAAAGATGTACATGAACATTTTCATGCAGTTGAATGATGGGCTTGAAGTTAAGTGTTGTATCAGCAATGATGTAAGCTGGAAGAACATTGTTTAGTGTTACCATGGCAACAGTGTTAAAACAAAGCTGTATTTACCTGAGTTCAAAGTTTGCATGCTTTCACACGAAATAAAGAGAGAAATCTTTGGTTGGTTTAACAGTGACACCACCCTGTTACGTGCTTATATGATAAAATGTTAACAATATGATAACATTTGATTACATAAAACATTGTACATGAACAAATAATACAATGGAACATGAAATATAGGAAATGATGTCAGAATACGTAGAGGTCAACAGTATGTCAACAAATGATGGTTACATATGTTGGAGGAAGACTTATCAAGAATATAATATAATCAATTACGTAAGGCACATGTTTGGTTTTGCATCCGGTAGGTTTGCTGTAGTGAAATATATATCATAGGCCATTGTTAACATAATCAAAATATAAAACAATACTAATGTAAATTTATGCAAACTGCAAATCAACTGTAAATAAATGCTGCCTTTGTACAGCCGTTTTATAGGAAGCCCTAGTGCTAGTTTTAGAACTTGATTTATTATTTTCTTCTGGTTAGATACTAAACATGTTCATTGTAAACTATAATAAGGCACCCAATTATTACGGCATTCACATCATTTTCTTCCACTGAATATCATTTTCTTATTTTTTTCAGTAGGAAATTTGTTTTTTAAGATGAACAATAGCTATGGAAGCTGAACATTTCTTGTCGCAAAAAAAGATGTATTTATAGCACCACATTGATGTAAACGTTGATGAAAAACAGAAACAGTGGTTCCCACATAAATCCGTTTCAGTTAAAATGGTATAAAGATACTGAAGGAGCCTAAAACTTCTCTGACAACAAAGTTATATTCACTGAATTCCTATTAACATGAATACACTGTACTCATAAAAAATGAAACATGTGCAAGTTTTGTGTCAATAAATATGATTGTATATATTCAATGGTTTTTATAAAGTCAGTTTTGGGCAGGAGAAACAAGCATCTATAAAAAACATAAAAAAACAGGTGAGGTGATTGCATAGTTGAGGAAAACAGGGGAGGTTACTTCACATATAACACATTGATCAAGTCCTCTCCCCTTTAACACTGCTCACAGCTTACAAACAAATTAATTCTTAGTTTACTATCAAAATAACATATGTACTTTTTTATTTATTATTCCTTTGTCCCAAAAAATATGTGTGTTTAATCACTATTAAAAACTTCCTCTGTTTGCTTTGTTTTCATACTATCAACACATTCTTAGTAAACACATTTTGCGATATATTGTCAATTTATACACAAAACCTCAAACCAGTAGACATCATTGTCATTGTTTAGCCTTTAAGATTAGCAATTACATTTTCTATTATTATTTCTTTGAAAGCCTATTAATAAAACATATCCCTGAGTGGGTGTAAGTCAACATGTGATTTATTCCCTACTTATTCCTGAACTGTGAGAGGCAACGTATGAAGTACACCAAGGACACTTTGAGTAAACTATATCTCATTAATCTATCACCATATAACTAACCTTTTATCCAACTATATATATTTACTAATTGAATAGATTAATCAATTATTTAATAAAACGACCACACATTGTGCGCCATTACATCCAACATATACTTGATTTACTCATATTCATTGATGACAACACTATTGTATAAACTGAAATAATCTGTTTTTGTTGTATGTTGTGTTCTATCTCTCCAATGAAATATTGTTTAATTCAAAGAGTCAAGGTGTACCTGAATAACTGTGTAACCGAGTAGCAGCACAGCAAGTGAAACTTTCACACCAACACATTAAGTTGAGTGTTTATGTACAAATATTACACTGTGTTTTTGTTTTTGATGAATGTACAACTTACAAATTAATTACCCGTACATATACATAGAACCCTGACCGTTACACTGGTCATGGAGCGAAATATCATGTCACTGTAGTAATACTCTATAGTATACAACAATTATCAGTAGTAAAACAGTACAAAAGAAAGACACAATGATTTACATGAACTATTAACAATGTGTTCACTGCTAGAGAAAAACTGGCATTAACGGATATTTTGTGTACATTCATTATTATATACACAAAAAACAAACAAACATCATAGTAACAAGGAATTCTATAAAATGATAGACCTACCCTAATGCACTGTTGCATAGATTACAATAGACCTTAAATTGCATAGATTTAGTTACAATTGATTAAATACTGCCTTTGTACAGTCTAGAAACTGTTTGAACATGCAAAAGATTGTGAGTAAGTTCAAGTAGGTCATCTGTTGACTGTTGACATTGTCATCCATTTAACACTTTGAATCTTTTCCAATCGAGCTTCCATTCCAATCTCTTGTTTAAATACTGCGGCTTTCAATAATTTGACACTTTTTAAATAAGTATATATTCAATAGTACCCCTGAATTCATCAGCTACTTTCAACAGCTGCCTCAACACAACCCATCGTGCATCACTCATGCAGTTTGTTGTAAATAAAATAAGAAAAAAAAATATCACAATGAAACGATCCACAAACGAGCATTGCCTGACTTTTCCACTGTCCTTCTGCTACTAGTCCCAGTAAGTCCAAGGAACACTAATTCAGCCACAAGTTCATCCTAGTACCCAAAGGAAAGAAAAGTCTCCGAAAGAAAGACAATGATCTTTTCTAGATCCACGGTGTATACAGAGTCACTGCTCTCAGTAATGAATCACATATAAATACTGATAGGTGAAGTGTGTTCACATATAAATTATAATGCTTTCTATACAAATATATTGCAGATTTTAGCTCTAGCACCACCTTTTCTTCACTTCATGTCCTGCACATCTACCTGAAACTAAACAACAACACAAGCATAAGTAATCCACCCCTAATATATGAATAACTAAATACTGAAGAATCATAGAGAAAATACACATGTTTTTTATATATAACTGAGCTATAGTAGAGTTCCATAAATAGAACAGCACTCAGAACCCTAAAAAAGTGGTCTGAATAGTTAAAACTGAATACATATAAAACAGGTGTTCTTAATCATCGATCGGTCTTAATATTGAGAAATCCTAATAGCCGAATTTGTTTGAGCTTAAACTTATGGTATTGTTGTTTTTATAATCAAACAGGCTTAAACATTAACTAAAATTGTCCTTACTTATCAAAATGAGATGTAAATTTGAATTATTCATTGGGTCTTTACCTTTTATACACTACTACAACTACTTGAAGAATCTGAATCACTGTCTGTATCATCCTTCCGCCGTCGCCGTTTGTAGTCGTGATGGTCAGGTACTGTACCTACAAACACAAAAATAAGTATGTAACTTTCTAGAGTCTACGTACAGAACTATGTTAAACGGAAACAAAGAGGTTACTTTAACAATTATACTTACAATATCGGTATACCTTAAAGTATCAAAATGCAGCTAATGATAACTAAATGTGAATGAAAATGAAAACAACAAATGCAGAAAAGGGGCAATTTATATCTTAAACTAGGTACAGAAAGACAAGGCAATATTTACTGCTTTAATACAAGGCAATATTTACTGTTTTTATGACTCTTGTGTACATAAAGCTTAATGTTTCATTTGTCATCAAATATTTTCTTAATGCAACGATAAGTCGAAACCATTTCATCTACAATGTACAAGTTTGGAGATACTTTAAGAATTTTATTTGAGGATATTTGTTCTCATTCTTACCTGGTAATGGTGTGTGTACTTCTACTTTGACTGTGGCTGTAGCTTTCACCCTGGTCACATGATGAGTGGGTGGGGTATCAATCATTGAACCTGGCGGTGTATTCTGTAAAACAACACCAGACAAAGATACAGAAACCACAGACAAGACGTAACAATATGAATCAAAACAAAAACTTGACCCAGATATAAAGTACCAGACACTCTCCCATATGTTATGTACAATGACTGCACTTAAACATGCATAGAAGTATTAAACTATGAATTCATTAGCCTATAAAAGTTTACAGATTTAATGGCGCAACAATGCATCAAACATTTAACGCATTAGCAAGGCCATATGTAGGACTTCAACGCTGTAAGCAGGCATGTGAGACTTACATTTCTACTTGTTGAACTATATCTACTGTGGGAGTCTTCTGTCATCTTATGTGTATGACAGGTGCCCTCGCTAGGAATAGTGGTTTCCACGACAATCTCTGGCTGTACAACAATCTCTGTGGAAGAATACTGGGACGGTTCCTCCGATATTGTGGTGAGTGAAAGGTCTGACGGTATTCTGCGTGGATATTTCATTTTTCTACTGGATCTCGTGGCTCTGACGGGGAGATTACGTTTACGGAACCTCGGTGAAGGTTCCGGGGATGGGGTGGGAATTCTCTCAGAATCTTTCTTTGGTCGAACCTAAAAAAACAGCAAAAATACATTAATTTAATCTTCTTTAAAAATGAGTTTCAATGGTAATAACTGTTGAGTTGATTGATATTTAACGTAAAAACAGCAGCTGAGTGGACACCAACACGTAAATATTCTTATAAAATAAAACCTCTGATTTCAACTTCGAAGTCTTAGTAACTATATAAAGTGACACTTTTAATAGCTACACTAGGTATTGGTATAGTATTTATAGCTTACCTCTGAGGGTGGACCAAACACAGAGAGGATGACAGGAAGCAGGAGCAGCCCGTTTAACAATCCTATCACCACTAGACCGGTCAGTGTCAGGAAAAAGTACCTGAAAATACACAATACAACATAGGGATAAACAATTGCTGATCAAGTACAAGGTCTAAGATTCAAACCCTTATCATCTATGGTAGCCGGTTCATATTAAGGGTATCCACACCACCACAATGAGGCTATAAGTAAGAGAGCAGGCAGTACATAACTTCCATGACTATTCTAAATACACCAGCACCAGACATGTCAATTAAACCATACACAATGTGAACATGAGATTAAGATGAAGCCTCAATGTAACCAAACAATTCAATGAAGAGTAGAGCTATTAGTACTAGTATCTATACTTAACTGCATTTCACTATACTTAAAGTTACTCAAGGGTAAAACTGAAAATCAAGAAAAAAACACAGGTTTTAAGATATTTAAGTTTATAGCATTAGAGAGAGGGAGAGAGAGAGAAAGAGAGAGAGAGAGAGAGAGAGAGAGAGAGAGAGAGAGAGAGAGAGAGAGAGAGAGAGAGATGGCTGAATGATGAAGGTAACAGCTGCAAAGTTGCATTGCCCACACCTGCAGGATGAAACATCTTAGAAAAGATGGAAAAAGCCTGATTAAAATACTCGGCAGACTTAAAATAAACATTCAAATTCTAGTTTTAAATCTTTCATATGTCTCAGTTAGGGATGTGGATATGTTCTGTGAGTTTTGGTATGCCATATTCTTAGCCTCCACGTTTCCTAATCAAAGCCTCGTTTACCTGTCTGTCTGATACACCAAGGCACTAGCTAGGTTACTGTGTTGAAAAGGTTGTCAGATTTGAAACAGATAAATCACAAATAAGCCTTTCTTTCCCGTGAGTTGATTTGGGGAGATAGTTTAAGCTGGAATGGATGTGTGTGTGGGCCTGTAACTCTGTGACTGCCAGGTCCTGATTAGAGACTCGTTACACATCTAGCAATGCAACCTATCTTAGCCAATCATCTACAATGGCACACAACTAGCTGACACACAATCCACTCTCAAACCTGTGTCTGCTTCCAAAAAAAGGTTGCAACATTTTGTGTAATGTCAAACTTCATTTCAAGACCTCCCGTAAATTGTCTTGTTACCAACCGCCTTTAATTTGTTAAGTACTCTGTTGAATGACAGATAAATAGAAGTTTGTCTCACGGCCAAATCTACATCAGCCTGATGGAATTATTCCTGATAACCTGCTATGATTATTTGCCAGGAGCATTGGTAAAATCCAACTATTTCCTGTATCTAAATCCACATCTGCCTCCCAGTGTACATCAGCGATTTGACAAGCGAAAGAATGTCATATTCCTCCAGTAGTGTACTTTCTACATTCATTGTCCAAAGGTCGACTTTCCATGCAATGAGCAGACAACTCTACAGCAGTGTTTGTTCAAATGTTTATCTCATTGTCTGCCTTCACCTAACTATGTCAAGTGTTAGCATGATAGCTGCATCCACTACAAACAGTTGATGGATTTATTATTTCTATTTAATTAACTGTCAAAATATCTTCCTTTTATGATGTGCACACGCACAAAAACAACAAACTGCAGTAAATTTGGAGAGAAATGTTTTGCACAACCTGATTTGTGTTGGAGCAAAAACTATATGTAAGAATATTCAGCAATCTTTAAACTCTCAAAGACACCAAGCATCTAGTTGAGATAGGCTACAGGAATGTGGGTATATACAAGCTCACTATAACCTGCCTAGCCCTCCCCATTGTACCACCCTGTTGTACGACCATCAACCTGCCTAGCCCTCCCCATTGTACCACC
>ENA-OREC01000900-OREC01000900.1-marine-metagenome-genome-assembly--contig:-NODE-900-length-13543-cov-11.504753_pt1 | contig 13543 bp, 6 predicted proteins | sample MGYA00248626_ERZ508543 | MGnify/ENA primary metagenome ERZ508543 (study PRJEB26211, sample SAMN05518279) | marine metagenome | isolation source: Puget Sound, Washington, USA | host: Bankia setacea... | reverse complement strand
GTTGGGGGGGGGGAAGGGGGAGTGAGCACCATATCATCACATAGTTCTCATCTTTGTTTACTCTTCTCTTATAGTTTCCCAATTATACAGTTGTATATATTATATGAGAGAAAGGGGTTTCCAACAGAAGTACATGCATATTTCATTGAACGAACTGCTACTCAATATTCTTCAGTTATCGCTAAACACAAAACAGTTCATCATTCATCTTTAAGAACACATGTCAAAACATTATGGCTCATTGTTTAACCAGGGTAATGAAATTATGTCACTTATGAATTACCGCAAAGTTCAAATTTGTCACATCAAAACTATTCTCTTGATTAGTAATAACGGTTGATTAATTGCTCATCACGTGAACTGCAAAGTTTTCAGGTGTCAAAAATCTGAATTTATGCCGAAATAATAGCAAATGTATATTTTTGGAGCCTACTTTTGCATTAAAAAGGCATATTTTCCGAATTCTGGTTCAGGTTTCAGAGACGTGACCAGGCAATGTCGACTTGAGGTCATCGATAAAAGACATTTGGACCGGCAGAAGAAAAATATATAATAAATCATAAAAGCAACAAAACAGATTCGCCCAGAAAGGGTCAGGCAGTGGATGTGACAATATTAGTTATCTAGTTCATATGGCCAAGGGTAAACATTGACGTCTTGTCAAAATGAAAACAATTAAAGTTGAAGTAGCAGTTGACTATCTTTGATTAATTTTTCAGTACTAATTGGCCTAGAATCAGAATAATTGCCCAAGTAAGTGCTTTATTTAGCTTTAGAGAGTAGGGAATCATGTACCTTATTCATCTACTCAGTAAAAAAAGACTGTACTAACCGTAATAATCACAATGTATACACCGTCAACTCCCAAACTTTAAAACGCACCCTTCCCTAACTGATGTATACCATTGAACTCTACTTATATTCGCTGGAACCAACCATGTGCCACACAGGTTTAACTAAACATTCACCACAAGCGACGTGGAATGTATTCTATTTACTACACATTTAGTAATTCAATCATGTACTTATATTCGATATGGGAAGTATAGATTATGCCTGCTGTAAACAACAACAACAACAACAACAACAACATCATCATCATAAACACATATATTCCGTTGTATATGCATGTAAAATGACATCTTTATATTCTACTGGTCAGACTAATGAGTGGTTATGTTGTAATAGCGGCATACACCAATTATTAAGGGAAGTGTATATAACGCCTACATGTATACACCAACAACATGTACACATAACTTCCTTTATACAAAGGACATCACATTGATATGCTACTGGTCAGTGTCAATAGTGTGATATTGAATACGTTATTGCGTTTTATGGGCGATACACCATTACACTAACAAAGTCATAGCACCTGGTACGCAATCAACTGTTGCTTGAAACACTTCCTTGTTGTTAGCTCTCAGGTGAATCAAGATTTGTTTATGCGTAGAGACGAATCGCGATGGCTCGAAATACAGTCCTTTGAACGACGGCTTTCATTCATAATTTGATTCTCGAATAGATAAAACCTTAACCGCATAACTATAAAATCTGGGAAATCTGAACAGTACATCTTGTCAAAGATACAAATCCACCAACTGCCGAATTCCGTAAAGACAATGGTTGGTTAGAGGGTACGTGTTTTTGTTTTACCTTATCTCCGTTGGTCGGTGTAATTGCATGTTTAGCCAATGTTTAAACCAGAATGATAATTTACACGCTAACAATGTGTTGGCAAGAGATAACGGTGCTTTTCGCTCTTATGTGTAGAACATTATAAGGAAAAGTATTACGTTTTCGTGGATCGGTGATTCTTTACGCATATTGGTGTCGTGTGCAAAACTGTAGGTTATCCAGGTACTATACACTATTATTAACCAATAATCTAACTATAATGACTCGATATCAGGAATCATTACCACATGCTGTGATTAAAATCGTTTGTTCTTGTAAATATTGTCCGATGCAAGCTATTATAATATCGTTTTACTTATACATATAATTATAAACACAACCACCAGTGTTAAGAACTGAGAGCTGGCAATGACCTTGAATATAACCAGATTTCTCTAGAGAATATGTTATACGCGAAATGTTAATTAAAAGGATATACACTGAAGGCGGAAATATTTTGTGTAAAATTAGCATAAAATTTAGTCTAACAAGTAAAACATGAAACCAATGACCACCGAGTCGACTATGTATTAGAACAAAACGTGTCGTGGTCCAGATTTAATATAAAAAGAACAACAAAAAACATATCCTCTAAATGAGTTGTCCTCATTTTGTAGGACAATTGTTGAAATTTAGTCGGTTCCATAGACTGAGTTCTCCTTAGATTAGACATAATTGAACGTTGAAACACCGAATGAACACCCATTACACTTTAAAGTTCCGTGACGACAAACGTAGATGTATAATTGCAATGTTTTATTTCATAATGGTTGTTGACCAATGTAAACGCTCGTCAGTCAATTTCATTTTGTACCCTTTGTTAGACATGCAGGGACAATCATGTTGTAAATATAACGCGAACAACGTAGAAGTTACTTCGCTTTCTTTGGTATTTAATTTGATGTGTAAATTTAACTAAACTATACTGCTAAACGTGTCATGCCTGAATATCTCTACATAACCAATGTATTAAATGTACTTTCCAAAGCAATTAACTTTGCGAGATGTAAGTAAAAATCAACATAGTTAGGTTCAAAGAAAGCAAAGTGCAAGAAATTATGGACTTTATCCCACGTTCTCTACATCCTTTGACATTTGAACCTGCCGTCAAAAAAAGGTGAAAACTGAGGAAAACCGGGTACTTTGATGTAACACAATTGTTGATTACATGTTTTAGTGATTGACTTTTCTATATTATTGTTTTTTCCATAATTGTATTTAATTCATATGTTCCGTAAGCTACATATAGCCGGGATCAGTAAAACAATAGTTGAAACGCTACATAAGGACTTTGATCAAACGTTACAGTCTCTATGATAGCCTTATATTGAACATAACCATACTACGTGATATATGTACTGTATTATTTGTTTGTACATTTAGGTGACCTATGTGTCCAATGGGCCGGGTGCGTCTGTTAAATTACTATTAAATGTACCGTATACCGTGTATACACATGTAACTATAATAAAATATGTTCTTACTTACTTAACTACCTACCTGATATCAGATATTCTCTTTACGTTCTTTAGAACGAGTACATCCCTTTTAAATAATGTTTATTTCTTCCAGGAATATAACACATTCGTTACTATTGGTTGCTATAGTAGTATTGTTGCTATGGAGACAAACAGTGGCCCACACACGTTACCTGTGGCAAAAGAACAAGAAGACGGCCTACAACTATGATCCAAACCCTTCAGACACACAAGGTCAGTATCTATCAAGATCATACAATGTACACCTTTTGGCGTCTCCTTTATAAGCATCGTTGATATTATGTTTTTAAACGAGTTGTTGTTGTCGTAACTGAACATGCTAAAGTTTAGTTCCATTGTAACAAAAACAATTACATATTTGTTCGATACAAGTGACAGAAGTAAAGATGATAGTAGCAGTAATAGTCAACTGATACTCGTGTCATACATACCACATGTGCCTGTTGTTATGTCAGTCTTTTGGGGAACCAAACTGAAACTGCTGTCACATGTGCCTGTTGTTATGTCAGTCTTTTGGGGAACCAAACTGAAACTGCTGTCACATGTACTGTAGTCAGTGGGCCTCTAAAATCTGAATAATTGCCTGGGTCTGGACCTTGCATTCACTACATACCTAACGTGAAGCCGTTTCAACATAATTTCAACTGCTTCCAAATTCACCTGTGTATGGGAACACATTTAGAGGAAAAGGTTGACTGAAAAGCTATTTAATAATCTCAATTGCTACTGCTATAATTTATGACAGTAACTGTTTCTGTCAGCCTTCCGTTCGTACAGAAGTGTATATTATGTAGATATGTCAAAACAACTGCTTCTTGCATCTGAACTCTTCTCAAACAACAGGTATCTTTTGACAAGGACCCTGTCCGACGCCTCACTTATACATTCAATAAATTCACGTTCACCTCATTCTGGCCATAAACATATGACGCGCGCAGTTTTCGTGAAATTGTTAAAAATATGATTTAGTTTTACGCAAGTGTTGCATTTAGATTAGATACGCATACTTTGGGCCGTTATTTTCAGGCACAAGGTGTTTTATATTGACACATTCTTGTCATATAATGCTACATAACAACCTAATATATTGTGTTGAGGGATATATTTAAAAAACCTTTAAATATTTATAAATTACACATGTCTTATGGAGTAGGTAAGTTTTATAACAGCGGTCCATATAGTTGTATGGGGAAACATTTAAAAACAATCACATATTCATAAATTTCAAATGTTTTATGACGGTAGGTAAATCTATGGAGTATACCTACGATCGGGAACCTGGAAGCAACTTAGGTAAACAAAGAGCATGGTGGTTTGATATTTGCACACTCACCAATTGTATGTTCAACGAATGTTTAACTGTGAGCACTACTTTAGTTATAGATCATGACACGCTTTGGTTAGATTCCAGCAAAATAAGTACACGAGGAACGTGATTATGTAATAGTTGCGGTATTTGTTCATGTGGTTTCTTTGTCTACAATATTGTTGACACCATGCACACAGTAGCACAACGACGTTTAGCATAGTTTAGATATATGTCGTCATGTTTACGCATTGCTCGCTTTGAACAAATTCTAGAAGTCTAGAAGGAAAAGAAAAAACCCTGTCATATTAGACGTAAGCATTTGTACTGTACATTTCACTTGCTTTTCACCAATTTGATTTGTTCCAAGATGTCTTTGAGCATGTACTTGTCTTGTATATGTTTTGTTGTTTGTTGTTGTATATACAAAGTGTTACATGTTCGCACCATTGTGACTTTTAATGAACACCTTGTCAACTTTAGAACCATAGTCGTATGCACACTCGTAGATCGTATTTGTTTTTATGTTCATTCACAACTTCCACCAAACATACCATTGCCTGAACAATGAGAATAATTTTGACAAATCTCTGGCTTGAGTTCGCATAGTTTTTTTAGTTTATGTATTGATATTATTGTTGCTCTATCCAATGTTATAAGTTCATACCCAATACAACATCTATTTTATCTGTTACAATGTATGCCATATGGTAGATTTATTGTTGTGTTGACCGGATGTTCTATATATAGAGACAATATTATTACTATTATTATTGGTATCAGCTATTGACATCTTGATAATAACCTCATGACCACGACTACACTCGTCTTCATGTAAGCGAGATGCACGACCACCAACCGCCTTAGTCGAAATACATTTACAGTTTACACAGCTATAAGTTTAGTGATCTTTCTACTTATTCCAGGCGTGTATAACTGGGCTCAAACATTTTCTTCATTCTGTTCCGGTCGCAACCAGTCTCCCATCGACATTCGGACAGACATGGTGAAGTACAACTCATCGGCCTGCTCCTGTCCTCAGCTCTCCTACTTCTACCCAGTCATCAGTGGCAAGGTAAAGAACAACGGTAAGTGGAAACAAACGTCCTAGCGTATCATTGTTTCGCTCTCAACACTCTCAGACCAGTTCGACCAATGAAAACAAATTGTTCAATCCTTTAGTTCAGTATGACCAATCACAGCAAAGCTTCTCCTCCACTCGCTTTGTAACGCCGTCGTTGATTGGTCGACATGACGTCAGTAAAGAAGGCTGATTAATAACCAATAAAATACGCACATACTTGTTACACCTTCTCTTATATAAACGGCGACCAAACTAATAAAGAGCGTGTTGCAGTGACACATGTGAGTGGAGGATGCTTATACAATCTGGCTTCTTTCTATGTGAGATTTTAGCCAACTTATAGGCATTTATATCCCCTACCGAACGCATTTAATCCGTGAAAACCTTCCTGTGTGACCAATTCCAACCACATTTCTTCAACTCACAACAATTTTGTTTTATTACTTTGTTTTCTCTCACACATCCTATTAGTAAAATTTTTTTTAATCTTCACATTTATCAGCTTACATCTTGAAAGGAATTAAGTGTCTTCATTCTTTATTCACACCTTTATTTGCCCCACTCATTCCCTGTCCAAATGACTCATCTTTCACCATTTAGGTTACCATCTGGCTGGCAACAATTACCACTGAAGCAATTAAGTATCAATTAATAAAGTAATCGTTTGTTCCTGCCGAAATGTCCTCCCTGTATTTTACATCGCCACACGAACGTGCTTTTTGAGCAATGTGTCCCCTATCAAGTTCGCCGCCGCCCGAAGGTACGCGCTCACCGTAAAAACTCGCACATCATTTTCTGTATACAACAATCTTCCAACTGTCACGTCGAAAGGTCCACATGATGCATGGTTCCATTTATTGTTATTGTCGAAGAGCGACATTTATATACAACCTTGTCTGTCCGTCTGTCCAAATGTCTTGTTAGCGCAAATCCTCCTTAACCGATGGACCAATTTTGGGCGAAACTTTACACTATTACAGTACAATGTATATGGCCTGAACATATGCATGGAAGAGGATAATCCCGGTCCGAACTATTTAAAGGGAGATACTTAGTAGTGCAGGACGGGGGTTTCCTTTGATGATTGACTCACAGTTATAATTGTTTATGTGTTCATATATGTTTACATTCAATGAGCAAATATAGTTGGATTTCATTTACAACCTTGTTTAATGTAAGTAAAATAGCAGAGTACTTTATGTTAGTTTGGTTTTATTGGTACAGCACTTTGCTCAATTAATCTTTACCGAGTAAGTTCCAATCATTAGGAGGTGCTCGCATTCCGCAGACTTACAAAGGTAGCGCTACCAATCAAGCTAGATATATGGAAGGAGGAGGAGCTGGCGGCATAACAATATGAGACATTAATCGAAGCAGAAAACTAGAGAGATACGAACAATTCTCCAATTAAACTTTTTATAGAAGTAAAAACCATATGTAGGTCAGTTTTAGGGGTCACATAAAAGACACCGTGTCATACAACCTGGGAATAACTAGTAGATCAATCACTTTACGACAGCATAAAACCTGACAAGAACCTATATAAAATATGTCAAGGTGATAGATGTTAGCTAGATCTGCCTATAATACCAAGGTAACAACAAACAGTGTGCGATGACCTAACATAGCAATAACAGTAATTACATCAATATTCCTACTAACATATACCAACAGTTTATTTTTGTGAAAGGTCAATCTGGTCTTCCGTCCGTCAAATTCATAAAACATAGGGGACTAGCACTCGGCCCAGTATGTTGCTCGATAAATGGGACCATGTGTTTTTGGTGTAACTATTATATAACAGCAGGTGATTTGTTTGTTACTACATATTGTACTTCGAGTTAATGATTCGGGTCCCACCTCGTGTCTGTTACCTGAGGGGATTCAACTTAACTCAATCCTAAAGAGAACTAACATAACTACTGTGACACACACGAGGAACTCGGATACACGAATTATTTATGTGTCTGGTGCGAAGTTCGGGTTTTACCTAAAATTCCGAATGCGTGACGAATGAATTGTCATGAACTTTAACGAACTACTTTGCAATGAAACGTGACCAAATCTTCTAGTTTGCACGTTCCCATCCATCCAAGAAGATCGTCGTATAAGAATAACTGACTAGTAGCAAATGACAGCCTTAACATTCGGGGAAACATTTTTTTTAAATCGTTTTTGAGAAACTGAGGACACTGTATAATGGAACATCCAGAGAGGTTCGTATGTACTCCAACTTGTCCGTGCTATAAACAAATACAATCTCGTTTTTGCTGCAACCCATGACAAACTGCTTTACTAACTGACTGACAGGCCCCACTAAGAATAATTTAGATCACGTACTTCAATATGTCAGTTAACTACAGACTGCAGACTATACATGTACATGCTTTTTGGAACTAATTTGAATAACGGCCCTGGAACAAAACGACTTTAAGTACTGTAGTCAGAATTCTTTGCATCTGACACCCCCGATTTTGACCTAGTTACAGAAACCTTTTTCAATTCGTAAGCAGATCTGTGACAGTCACTTCAACTCACTTTCAACTATGCTAGAAACCTAATTTCAACAATGATAAATGACACAAAAAAGTCAATCATTGTCAAAGAGATGACATGTGTGCCTTACACCTTACATGTACACACCAACGAGTGAGTGCCACACGGGGCTATTTCCTTTTTTAATCAATAGCACTTAGACATATTGTGATGTAAGCCATTGATATGTATGTATGTCATAGTTAGAACAAGTACACTTCTAACCCTACTAATTAAAAAGTCACAGCTGAACAATTAACATAATAAGGACGATCCATCAAACTTGTGTTACTCCCGGCATGAGACGAAAAAAAGAGTAACGTATTTTTCTATCCATATAAACATGTAATAACTTAAAATCAAATTATCTAATTGTTTCATCAATAAATTCAAAACCGCAAACGTATCTTCAAATTGATAACCAACAAAACGCATAATATACATTTGTAAGAAGGAATACACCGAGTCGTATTATTTTTCCGTCAATATAAACATGTAGGTAGTTATAATCAAATAGTCTAATTACTGTATCAATACATACGACAACTCTAAAGTACTTTCCAAAATTGATTAACACCAAATCGCCCTTTAAACTGCATCTGTAAAACGCAAAATCAATGCACCGTATATTTTTGATAAATAAACATTTAAAAAACTTACCATTCAACTTTCTAATTGTTTTATCAATGAATTGAAACCCTGATAAATTACAAAACGTCTTGAAAACTGCATTTCCATTGAAGGAATATCTCTAAGCCATAGTGTTGCTATTAATACGAATAATATATTAATATATTATACGAACTATAAACTAAATGGTATACATATGTTCTTAAAACCTCGAACACTACGTAGATTAATAACAACATGCACTGCGATAATAAATTGCATCGACGACTTTCACTGGAACGTTGTGCAATAATGTAGGAACAAACAATTAAGTTTTTTAATGATATAAAAACAACTCTTTGAAAAATGGATAATCTGTTATAAATTAATTAACCACACAATGCCTCTTCAACACACCGGAAGTGACGATGGTTAATGAACGCATGGTATCATAAACAAGATCTGAACCGATTTGAACACAACCTCACTGCTTCGTCAGAAAAGGAAACGATGATTGTGTTTTTTTGAAGATGAGATGTTCAATTCAACAATTGTTTTTGCTGGTCCGTCACTTGTTGCTGATGTCATTGTCTTTGAATTTTCTCCAAAACTTCCTGCATAATTCATTTTAAACCACAACATTCTTGGCCACGTCTGAAATGAAGTAAGACCCTTATTTAGGATGGCCTTTCAATGTATGTAGAACAAACATAATACACGTAAATTGCAGTAAGTTGAAAAATAAAAATACAGAATAAAAATACAGAAAAAAGGACAAGTTGCTAATGTTATGTTTACGTTGGTTTATATAAAAGAATATAAAGAAATAGAATTGTAAAGATAAATCAATAATTACATATCCATGTGTTGTTTATGTACTTATTTATGATATAACAAGACATGATGAAATTGTAAATTATACATCGACGCTTTTAGATATACCTCTAAATAAGACTTGCAATCTAATGTTAGTCAATGCGATGTATTGGGACCCCGGCTCTTCCTCATTTCTCAAGGTCTTCGTCTTTTTGAGCTCGTTTATAGTTTATTTAGAGAATGTATATCAATATTTCAAGCCCCTCATTGGCAGGGTGAAACATGTTTACTGTCAGTTCTCCAGATCGATCAAAAGACAAGGAAAAGATTGGGAAAGATATATGAGAAAACGAGATTGTGAGAGAAGGGGCGGGCAATGTAGAAGAGACCTATTAATGAAATACCAGGTCAGGGGTTATCCTAGAATGAATTTATAACAATTACGCGCATGCTTGTATATAATATAGATGACATATGTAATTTAGGATGACCGTTAATTACATAATATGGCAGAGACGAGGTCCATGAATGCATATTAACTGATATGGTTTACTGAAGATGCTTACCATGCTAATGTATAACTAAAGCTAATTTCATTTATCACAGGAAGTGGAAACAGTGTTCATTTATATGACACAGCGACCTGATAAGCCATTGTTGGTGACATTTATCTGTTTTGCCACTAGGGTGATAGTAAACGAGACCAGAATGTTAGAATTATACAATTAAATTATCATTTGACACAGAACGATGACATTTAGAAGCCTGCATTGAAACTTGCTGATGTAATAGTAATTTGTTTTCTCGGCGCTGTTTCGAAGAAAAAGAGCTATTGTCATAATTTGACATGTGTATGTCTGCCAGAGAAAGAATTACGCATAAAAGCAGCCAAAACACGAATACGCATATAAGATGCACAACCTATATATGTTAATAGCATTAGTAACGGAGCAACCACACACAACAAGATGAAAGAAGAATTTCCGCCTTGAAAATGACACAAACTAAAAAGAGCAAATGTCTAATAAAACTGGGACAATACCTATTTGTGATATGCATGCACTTTTATAATTTCCGACCTTGACTTTCTGATTACCATAACCTTTTTAGTCTCCCTATTTAATGGACGTTTACAATGTACACAATTGACAGTTGTGCGCTAGAATACGTGGATTTAATGGTGTCAGGGAAGCCATGTAATTTAAATTTATATCAAATTCCGAACAATGGCGTGCCCACCATGCATGTATCATTCCGGAAACATTTAGGCCAAGCACAATGCAGTTATAGTCTCATCATGGCATAATAATGGTCGACTATTGAACTCTGACGATAGTATATACATCACATCCATTTGTTTGAATACTTAAAACACGTCTGTCTAATTTCCATACACGTCAACAAACTTTGTCAAAACATGGTTTAATAATGCCATTGTATAAAATTTAACATTGTTTTAAATATTTTTCACTTCCGCGTGTGGTTAAGTAGCTGAAATTTATGTAAAATAAGCATTTTTTGTGCTTGTTCTAATTTTTGACATCGCCTTGAATTTTCCGCTTACATTCAAAGAAAATATGTGGCTACTTTTTGAAAATAAATATCTTCTTCATTTATTTATGTCCAGAAACAATGATTACTCTTCCAATTTCACTGTATTGAATAAAATATCTAGGCTGACCATTCTAAATATGAAATATATTACTGATACAACATTGATTTAAATGTGAAATACAAATTAACTGTTATGTTTATTTAGGTTAGACGTCCATACGTGCGATATTGCATGGTCCGAACAAACCAATTAGCATAAGAGTTGAGATAATGTTCGTATATAAATATGTCATCGTAGTGCTGTTTCTCGTTAGTTTTTACATGTTTAAACCAATCATTTTCTATGATTCCAGGTCACTCTGCCACGTTCGAGCCTGACCCCTCCCACAAGGTAAAGATGACCAACATACCTCATAGACCAGGGAACTATGTCCTACACGACTTTCACTTCCACTATGGAGGCGTGGCCGGCAGGATATTCGAACCACAGGTAAAGTGAAATGTTTGGATAGAGAGAACGAGAGAAAAGGGGGGGAGAGAGAGAGGGGGAATGGAGACATATACATACACAGAGAAACAGACACAGACATAGAGAGAGGTAGATAGAAGGAAGGGGACACAGTAAGAAAACCATTGAACGGTATTTGCGGCAGACAGGTGATGAAAAACGGAAAGTGTCTGTACCGATACATCGCAATTGCGATAACAGTAATGTCTCAATTTATGGTAATTGTTTGCCATTGAAAGAGATGCATTGCTTTCGCATGGAAAACGTTATTATGTAGTACGAGCATAGTTAATTTTGGTTTATTTCAGGATGTGTTGTTGTGCCTCTTTGCATGTGCTAAGCTATATCGGTGCTATATTAAATTGCAGTCTGTTCTTACATACTCACGTAATCGATGCAACTTCCATTTTAATTCTTGTTTTGTGTTTCAGGGTATGCGCCGTCGTGGACAGAACTCCATGTCTGCTGGATCGGAACACACCATTGACGGTCTTAGATTTGAAGGAGAGGTGAGTAACGGGAACAATATTTTAGTTCACTGAAAGACCGACTCAATAACACTGGTTCGCGGTGTTTGAATTTAGTTACGATAAAACCTCACGTAAGACTAGATTCTCCCCACTCTTTATACTGCCAATGTCCCTATTGTTTTATTGAGAAAGAACCCTCATTGATCAATACTGGTTGGTTCCAGGAACGGTTTCGTGCGTAGTACTTATCAACATCGAATTAAGATGATTTAGTACAAACTAACACTGAGGACCTTGTTGCAAATTTGCAAACAAACACGCTAATTTCAAATACAATTTCCGTTTATCTGATCCAAAGAGTATACACTTTATTGTAATGAACACTATTAACTTGGTCCTAGGGGTGGTCTTAATACCTAACTTTAATTGTACAATGTTTTCTATTTGGTCCTAAACGGGCGATGCACACCTGACAATGCAAGGCTACTGGCGGTTTCTGAAACAGACTGGTGTCCTTCAACATATATGTGAATACAAATAAAGGTTAAGAGAATAAAATAAGATGTGGGAAATTAAGTTCAACACCAATAACAACAACCACTTTGCTCTTTATTTTTCAGGTTCATTTTGTTTTCTACAATGAGAAGTACAAATCTTTGGAAATGGCTGACGATAAAGATGACGGTGTTGTTGCAGTGGTTCTACTCATAGAAGTAAGTCAGGAGTTGGAGACAGAAATCTATATTACGTTGCATTAAGTACTGTGATTAAGGCAAGGCATTACGCAGATCAGATCAAAGTTCAATGACACCTCGGACGTCCGTTACTTCTAGATATCTACAAACTAATTATGATATCTAACTTACTCATCTAACACAGTTGATAGTATACAATGTCATCCTCACGCGCTGAAGCGATATAAGTAAACCAGATATTTAAATAAATTATAGTGTATTAACATTTAATTCATAGATCTGTAAACATCACAGTGTACTGAAAATCACAATGACCTCTGTGGTCAATGACCTTGTCGGAAAACAATTCAATATACATGTAACTGGTAGAAACTTGAAAGTGAAATATGTTTTCTAGTCTATCTATATATTCGACTGTAATGCTTTTAACAGCGAACAATTTTCGATATGAACATCTACATTGTGTTAAATAATATTCAGTTGTTCGCTATCTATTTCAAAAGAAATTTTAAATAGTTGGTGAATGTTTATATCAGTAACAAGCATCTGGCAGTGACGTAGTACTATTCTACCATTGCGTTTTATACAGCGAAATAGGCACAACGTCAAAATCCGTAACTCTTCGAATTGTTCCGGCTTGTAAACATTTGCCAAGGAATATCCGGTTGAATGAGGTTTTACTATATTTTAGCAATTAAGAAACTAAGACTGAGTTCACATGAATCGTGTCAGCTATGCATTACTTGAGCATGTATCCGTTCAATGACTATGTTACTGTGACCTTAAT
>ENA-OREC01000899-OREC01000899.1-marine-metagenome-genome-assembly--contig:-NODE-899-length-13547-cov-12.297327_pt1 | contig 13547 bp, 5 predicted proteins | sample MGYA00248626_ERZ508543 | MGnify/ENA primary metagenome ERZ508543 (study PRJEB26211, sample SAMN05518279) | marine metagenome | isolation source: Puget Sound, Washington, USA | host: Bankia setacea... | reverse complement strand
AGAAATCCTTCGAAGTCGGAGGTCATTGGCCGTTGTGGTGGGGATGAAAAAACCGAATGACCACGCAGAACCGACAACAGTCCCAAAAAAACAGATGGAACACATTTGGCAAAGATATGTTTTTATTACATGTAGTATAATGGACAAAATGATGACCAAATGTTAAGTCATGATAGCTGAATGATTTAACTTATGTTGGTGTGGTTTTGATCCCACAACTGTACTATAAATTGTCTTGAATTAGCCAAACGTGTAATAAACTTGCTGATAGAAGCAATCTGACTTTAGAGCTCACACCATTTAGCCCAATGGTCGAAGTAATTCAACCTGCTTACAAAGACCACCTGTCATCAGAGTCCACTTTTGTATTGCTCCAATGGTGAACTGGTTATTGGTTGCAGTTTCGACAGTATCTCATTTGAAAGTTAACAATGTTCTCACCTTGTAAGATTTGAAGTCTTTAGCTGCCAGGTAATCCTTGGCTCTCTGGTACCTTGCCTTTACTTTATCCACAGTCTCACCAGGGTAGTACTGGTTTAACCACGTAGGTATACTGTCCTTCCAACTATCATAAGTCTGTAATTAGCAAAACATAAGTTTCATGGTTTGTCCATTAAATGCTACCAGTGACTGCAAACAGGGTTTTATCTAATATGCAAACTTGTTCAACAATTAAACACAGATCATCCTGCGATTTAGACTCTGACAAGCATCTCTTTGCTGTGTTAACTTGAAAGGTAAATGAACAAATAAGGTTTTGTTGGCATACATAGCAAAATACAATTTAACAATGTACCAAGCACCAAGGATGACACAAAAAAGGTAAACCCTTAAATTCCTGAGTCATCAGCGTATAAAAGCGACTTGTTTTTGGCGACAACTGACATGTCATGTCATTGACATAAATTAAAAGTAAAAGAGGCCCTTAGAATTGAGCTTTGGTGAACGCCACAGGTGATAGGAGAACAGAAAGAGTGTGCCTTAGATAATATCATGACCTAGGCCAAACATTTCTAGTTTCATAGGTAAAATTGAATGATCTACTGTATCAAAGGCCTTTTGTAAGTCAAGAAGTAGTATTCCAACCATATTGCCCTTACATTATTATTATTATTATTATTATTATTATCCATTCCAAGCCTGATAAAATGTAAAATGAATTAAGCAAGATGTAGCCTTAACCTAAAAACACTTGTCTTGTATTTGCTTTTTTAGTAAAATATTAAGCAAAATACAAGTAAGAGAACTATTCAGTACAACTCACCTCCTTGGCTGCCATTCCACCTCCCACAGTGCCAACTAAGATCAAGTAGCGTATCCGTAGAAACTTTCCAATGGTGTTGAGTATACGAGAAGATGTACTGGCATCTCTGGCATTCGTTGTATACACTATCACCTGTGGAACTAGTAAACGTGGCTGGTAGTATCTGCTCACACCCATAGAAGAATTCATGACGCTGCGAAGGCATTTTTCTCTGCTGACTAAACGTCTTAAGATTACAGCCTGCTGTTGATTTCCAGCGTTGAAGAAGACATGAACTGTTCTGGGTGCAGCACTACTGATTCGTCTATAAGGTACGACAGCATTTTGTGAGTGTTTTGTGACAGATTGACACTGCTTTAGAGGTTCTATTGAGCGGGCTGGATTTGTTCGAACGCATTTAGAACAGGCTTGTCTGCAAATATAAAACAAAATATTGTTAAAGGTTCTCACGAAACAGTGATATAAACTACAAAAGCTCACGAAAGACAGTCACATTTTTGCTGGTTTAAAGAAATTGTTTGTTTATTGCCTATTGTTAGATCTTATACTTTTGATTGACTTATTCTTTTACACACGTAAAATGTTGCCTAAGGACTGGCGTCTCTGCTTCTAATCTTAACTACCACAGGTGACTCTGTCTACAAGACTCAGGCTTTTGAATAAAATATGGGGTGCAACATGTCAGAAATGCTATGGGGTGCAACATGTCAGAAATGCTATGGGGTGCAATATGTCAGAAATGCTATGGGGTGCAACATGTCAGAAATGCTATGGACTCATTTGCCATTGAAAGCCAAGAAATGGACCTTTTGTAGAGCTGCCTGAAGATTAGATGCCATAGGTTTATTGGGTCATATTAGGTATAAAATCTATAACTTTAAGTATTTTGCATGTTGGGTGTTTGCCAGTTTCATGCACTTGTTTTGTGGTAACAAATGTTCTTGAGGGTTGGGATTAAAAAGCAGCACAGTCACAAATTCAGCAGGCAAGAGTGTTTAAATAGTTTAAATGTTGACTGTTAGTTACATTCATGTGCGTGTGGCCTACATGACTAAGGAGTTATTTCAATTGACTCTGTAAGTGTAAATCTAATTCCATAGTTGCTATCTCATTCAGATATCAAACTAAACTGGGCATAGACTTTGAATTTGTGGATATGTTCTATGTTTTATGTAACTGTCTTAACAATAATAAGTGCACACATAGATGGTTCTTCATAGAATACCATGCATTTGTGATAACTTTTGATGTGTCAAATGCAAGGTTCTTCATTTTTACGTTAAAAACATGTAGCAAGGCCAGTTGAATTGTGAAACAAAATTAATGCAACATCTGTAGAAATTAAGCACTGCCAAACTCAAATAAACTATTTTTAACATAAACTTTTTCATACATGATCACTTTCACCTTCTAATTCAGTAAACGGCGACATTAAATTGGATTGTTTACACTATGCAGCATGACTGTAGCCATTTTGTGTACTAGATTAAAATAAACAGGTCAAATATTAGAATCTATTTTTAGCGAAAAAGCTTAATGAATGAGGTCAGTTCTACTTACCAAATATATTGTTTTAATGTATATGTCGTCACTATAATTTTAACCTAAAAACGATTTCTTTAAAGAACATTAAAAACGGCTGCGTAGTTTTACGAAAATAATAAAACCCAAATTTTCATCTAAAGACCTGCCCAGTCTCATTAACATCTCATTTGCATATGCGCGCGCAGCCATATGCATACACGGATGGCTGAAATGTGACATGTCTTTGGTTTAAGAGGCTGCTAAAGATGTTTTATAGTATGTCAACGTTGATGTGTTGTGTATATTGATGTATTTTTGTCTGTTCTTTCCAAATAACTAATGCACGTTGCCGAAAACTATTGATTTAACTGATTTTTCGGCCTCTGAACGGACCGACATAGGAACTATGCTACGTGTTTTTGAGCTAAATGTGAAGAACCCCGCATTTACCAAACAGAAAAATAGCTCAAATGCGAAGGGGTTTTCTTTGAAGAACTATAGAAAAGCATGCATTTGTGATAAGTTTTGATGTGTCAAGGTTGACAGCTGCTTTACGAATATGATTAATGCTTAACGATCTCAAAAGTAGCAAGACATTTTTCGTTGATTAAACATCGTTCTAAATTTTAACGTCAACAAGTGATTAACGTGGTGTTTATCTAAATGAAGGACAAAATAGAAACCGACAACATAACGGAGTAGTCAAACTTTGCTCATTACCCAAATCTTCCTGCCGATATATTCAGCATCTTTGCCGCCAGCTATTGAACCTCACTTAAACTGAAAGAGCAAACAATATCACTTGGAAATCATCACAAACGACAGATGGATAAAGCAATCATAGTCCAAGGTTGAAATTTATCCGAAAAATACCACAGTTACAATGGAACCCCAAGAGTCGAAAGCATCGGAAAGATAATGTCACAACCAATCTCCCAATCTCCGATGCAGAGTTATCGTTATTTGCAGTCTCTCTCAATCTCTGCTAATGTCTCAAAAGTAGTCCAATAACAGTTGATCATGTAAAGATTTTGGCAGGGCGTTCAACAAAATGACGGAAGAAAATCAAAAGGATCTCCTTTCTTCTCAAATAAATATTAAAAATAATATATTTGGCAGTCCCTAAACATGATGTTCTTGTCATAATCCTTATAAATTCTGATCAATGTTTTCATTCTATCGGAATAGGTACACAACAATATATTCCCTACATATATTGCCGAGTTCAAAACATGTTTTCACCTCAAATAATAATATTAAATTTTAAATCACAACTAAAGATATATGCAAAAAGAAGATTATCTTCTAAAAAGCAAAATCTAGAACATAAGTGCGTTTGTAGAATATATCTCTGTCAACGTCTCACGGTTTAACAAGATTCCACGGTCTTACACTCTTGTAAAACACACTTACATTCTAGATTTTATTTTTAAGGATAATGACAAATTAATAGATCCCTTTCACAATCGATTTAGATTAGGGCTGCGTTTTACACAGTTAAATATGTATCGGCCCCGCTATAACGTTAATGGGTTGCTTAGCAACGCATAAAATGTCCATTGTATTTTTTTCTGAAAAATGTAATTTTTCGGTCTTAGGTCAAGCATAAATAGAGGCTTATTTGCAGAAAGTTTTATTTCATAATCATATAAAGTAAAAAAGATACGGACACAATCCGGTTGTTTCTGGATCACCCCTTGTACATGTGTTTGCATTATCTTCTATAAATAAAGAGTATTAATTATTGTCGGTAGTGTAACTGTTATGTAACCGGGTAGGGTAAAGGTGAAACGTTGTTGGTGATATGACCGGATGGCTCGGTAGCTCAGTGGTAGTGTTCGCACTGTCAGCGAAAGACCATGGGTTCGAGCCACGGTCGAGCCACAGTTTTTCACGTGTTACAGTTATTATTATTCATGTTTGAATGAAGGAATGAATAAAAGATGAATGAATGAGTGAATGAGCATTAATGAATGACTAAATAGATAAAATAACTAAATATTTTGAAAAGTTATGTAACCTAAGAGTCCTTGAAATCCGAGTAATACCTTTTTTCTGATTGGTTCCCGAAAAATAACTACAGGGCCCAGTTTTTTTCAGAAAATTACCCGAACTTTTCTTTAAAGTGATGCCATGCCGCGAGTAAAGCCCTGCGTCTCTGACGAAGATGATGAAATATGGGGCTACAAATCACAGAGAAAACAATCTCATAACATGAAGGTGTGTATCAAGTGAAATACTGCAAATGTAAAATAAACGACTGCTACTCCATTCGTCCCAAATGATCTCGACCCCAACTCTATTTCTGAGTCGTGTGCAATACACACGTTTCGTGTTTTAACATTACCTAAGAAATATCTTAGATCTACATATTTCGGAAAAGGAATGAAACACATGTGAATGTGTTTACAAGTTGAACTTCATTTGCATTTACTTTCTGTTTGCAGCAATCAGCAGTTGTTGCAACAAAATCCAAACAGGTGAAACAAGGAAAAAGAAGAACCTCAAACCCGAAGCTCGCCATCAAATGTGAGGTAAAAGAGGAAATAACTCCAAACAAACACCGGCCTTATAATGAACGCAGTGGTAGATGTCCAGTGTGTCAGATGCCATTTAGTCTACTGTCAGTGATAGAATCTCCAACCTGGCATGTTGATAGCTGTCTAGACGCACCTTATAGCAGTAAAGAAGGTACAAATTGTATGAAACTTGCGATACATTTATAAAGGAATTATGTTTGTTAATCATAAAGTATTTTGTATGTTGTCTTTTTAGTACAAACCTTTTTTGTGGGTTTTTTTGTGTGCAAAATAATATCACAAAACTGTAGAAGGGGAGAAGAAACTCTATTAAATAAATGCTACCTGTAAATAATGAATTTAAAAGGCTTTTTTAAAGGGAGAAAAAGTCCCCTTCATTGACATTAAACATGGAAATTCATCTGACCAAAGAAATGAATAAATATTGCCCATTGAATGATAAGGATATAGTACTTTTGTTTTCCCATTTCTTATCAACTTTGAATACTGACAACGACCTGACAAGAGAAATTTTAATGTGGATAACAATTTTCATTGAAATGGTTGAAAATGAGAGTAAATGATTTCACACCAAAAATCTAACAATATCTGGGCATGAATAATTCCACAAGATCAGGCCTTGAATTTTCCACTAGTCCAATAGCCCTGCGTTACATTTCCTTAATCACCTACCCTAAACTGTAACTACGGCCCTGATGGGTAGACCATTTGAAATCTGTAGTGCATGTATCTTAATCTTACTCCACCCAGTTGTGAGCAGGACGAGTAGAGATTTTGCAAATTAACCTGAATGATTTCTCCTTCTAGAGTGTTGTAAAGGCAATGATTGTGACAATGAGGAAGCCAATCATTACAAGAAATACAAACACACACAGCTGGCTAGGTCCCTGAGGAAGAATAAACTCCAAAGCTATGGTCAAAATACAGGTAAGTTATGATTGACCATATACTGAAGGTACCAACAAAATGGTCCAGTGTCTGGAGATAGCCTTGAGTTTAAACCACCTCGTAAATATGTCAAACTTTAAATTACTCTAAAAATGCTGGGGTCCAAGAATGCTCAATTTTCTAATGTTTCACATAATTCTAGTTTTCAAAGGCTTTGGTTCTTTGATAATAAAATCAAATGGTTAATGTTGATGCTCTTGTTTGCTTCAGGTTACGTGGATACAGCTAGAACTGTTTTAAACTTCGATGATGAAGATGACAAAAGAAGCTCGGTACTATCAGCTGTACCCGAATGTTTTATAGACTTAAGTGATTACTCGCCAGAAAGTAATGGTAACAATTCTCACCGCAGTGGGGACTTGGTAGGTGGTTCTTCTACAGATAATGAAGAAGGTGTAAATGGTGGTAACATAACGGATAATAATGAAGTTGTTATTGTAAGCATAGAGGATCCTGGTGAAGTTGTTATTGTTGAATCTTCTGAGAATTCTGCCGATGAAAACAGCAGATCTTCTGTGGATAGTGATGATAACAAACCAGTTGGAAGAAGAAAAAACAGCTCTATAGTTGTTGGTAAAGAAATAGATGATGACTTTGAACTTACAAGTAAGGTCAAAGTGAAGCATAAGCAAGATAACATTGAAATAGATGGTGATGAATCGGATGAGTCTCTGTCACAGCTGACTACAACTGACGATGACAACTATGATGAAGTGAGTGTAAACTCAATAGAAACTTGGAAAGCTGTTAAGGAAAGGGATAAAAGTTTAAGGTCCGTGTTTTATAGTGACCCTGATGAGGAATTTAGTGATCACAGTAATGCAAAGACAGGTAAGAAACTTGAGAAAGGTGGAAGTAACAAGAAAGCAATTAATAAAGATTTAGATGGTGTAAATGAGAAAGCAGACAGATTTGGGATAGAAGATAGTTGTTGTCGGAATAAAACTATTTCTGGTTATAATAAGGAAACACTTAGAAAGAAAACATTCCGGAAAGGTGTGGTTCGAAAAGATGACAAATTAGAGTTAGAGAAAGACTGTGATAAGGAAAGAACTTTGAGCCAGAAGTTGACCAAGAAATCTCCACAAGAGTTTGATCAGCAAGCTGACTGTTTTGAGCCAGAGAAAGTCCACGAGGTTTCGTCGTCATTTAGAAAGAGATCAGAAGAGAGTGTGGATGATATTGATAATATTCTTAAAGACTCGTTAACAATAAGCCAGATGCTATGTACACAGGAGGACGATATAGATAACGTTGATGATAAAGAAAGTGAAGATGATAGATTTGATAGAGTAAGTAGTGATATGTTGAAAGGTGCGACGAAGGCTCTCAGTGCTATTGAAAGACTAAATGAATTAGATACAGATTCAAGTGATGATTTGGAGATCTTACGAACAACTTTGACACAACCATCATTTCTACAGTCAGTCACAACGGTACTTATGGATAAAGATAAAGCTGATGTTGATGATAAGGAAGAAGTTGATGATAACAATAGGGATGGTAAAGGTTTTATCAGTCTAGAGAAGAAGCTTAAGACTGAGATAGAGAAAGCAGAAACTGATGAAATAATTGAGGAAAAGACCACTGATGATTGTGTTAATAGAATAGGTAGTAGTTTGGGCAGCATAGAAAAGAGTTTTATGATCACAAAGAAAAACAAAACTAAAGTATCGAGAACAGAAACTTGTAAGAATGGCAAAGAAGGTATGGAAAAGACATCAGTTGATAAACACACAGGTGTGATGGATAGTGATAGTATAGATTCTGAAGTTGGATTTTTTTCCAGAAAAAGACAATTGATGGCTTTATCTATCACAAGTGAAGGTGAAAGCTCAAACTTGGAAAACCATTTGAAGGCAGTGGAATCTCGCAATTTGAACTATTCGTCAACAACATCTACTGATGCATTGGCTGATGAGACATTAAGAAACAGTGAATTTACTAGTGAACTAAATGGCGCATCTAAAAGGCTTAAACATTTAGAAGGTCAATCAGTCATTGCTCCAGCACAGAAGGCTAAAACTAAGAGTGCTAGAAATACAACTGTTAAGAAAAGTCCTGTTAACAGAAAATCTGAGATTGGTAAGCAAGGCATGGCCAAAAATGGGAAAAGGAAAATGAAAAAGTTGACGAAATTGAAAGGACAACAGTTTGTTACTTCATTCTTTGTTCCCACTAGTATTCAGACAGACAGTGACAGTAGCAATGATTGTAACAAAGCCCGGGATAGGTTGAAATGTTGTCTGAACTGTGCATCTGACTTTAGTAATGCGACAAAGGCTTGTGTTGTTAAAAATACTGAAAGAAAGGGCAATGCTACCAATTCTAACAATTCAACGGAAACCAATTTTAATGATATACAGAATGATGCCACTGAAATTGATCAAACAGCAACTGAAATCTCTACTGAGTCTAATACAATAGAGTATACAATAGAAGACCTAGATAATGAGCAATTACAGATCAAACTTGATGATGAGGTTGAACATAGTAATGCTAAAGATACAAGTGAAAAAGGTTTGCTTGAAAGTAATGGTAGTAAAGGTAATAGAAAATCTGAAAGAGGGTATGCTAGCTGGACACAAAATTCTGGGCCCTTTTTTCAAATTGAAGATGTTTATATGGTGTCTCAAAACACTTTTGAGAAGTTTGATAATTCTGCTGAAGCTAATGGTAGTGCACATGCTGATGGTGACAATATTAGCGCAAGTACTGATGGTGACAATGACAGCGCAAGTGTATCAGGAGATTCAAGAAGTTGTGCTTTACAAGTCCCTGCTAATGGTGAAAGTTCTGATAGTGCTGCTAATACTAATGCTGGTAATGGTATGATGGAATACGTGGCAGAGAAAGCTAGAGACATTAAACAAAGTGTGATGCAAATACAGAAAAACGCTATGGACATCTTAATGGCTAGCAGTAGGAAAATGTTTGCAAACCCTGGATCCAGACAGGAAGCATTTAATAGAGGCAATATCTCGAGAAATTCTGGAAATCAGTATCCGGAATTTAGTGGAAATGTTGGTACTACTACTACTTTAGAGGTGCCACAGCCGGTGTATGGCGCCCAACAGGCCCGTGCAAGAGGGAGGGGCAGACCTGCTGGGAGTCATAGGATTTATTCTCAAGGGTCTGCGGACACCAGGGATGCTACAAGGAAGTGTCCATTCTACAAGAGAATTCCGGGTATGTGATGAGTTTTGATAATGTAAATGCGGGGCACAAAAGGTCTAGTTTGTTTTATTCTCTTGGTGAGCAGTTTTTAATGAATGTTGAATGGAAATTGAAGAAATCTAAATTCATGTTTCACTACTTTTTCACCATTGGCCGTTGTGGCGGGGATGGAAAAAACGAATGACCACGCGGAACCGACAAAAGTCGAATGCTAAAAAAACAAAAAACTGTTTGTTGTAATTATAGATACTCTTAATGAATTACCATTTCATTGACATTTGACTTTTGCCTGATTCTGTAAAAAAAAGAAGGGCATTAAAAGTTGTGTGGTACTTATTCCAGTGATGTTTAAATTAACTTGAAGTTGCTACATGAGTATGATCTATACATTTATAGGCACAATGTATATACTCAAAGGTTCTCTTTCTATTTTTTATGTTCCCTATGAAACTGTAGCCCCTAATCCTAACAACATTCCTTGAAATCATTTGAGTTTTCCCCTAATTTGGCACTTTTTAGGGTGTGGGCCGGGGGGTGTATTAAAAAAATATATACCAGAAGACGAAAATTGCCTCTTCTACTAGTGATTAACATAAGCAAAATTTGCACAATCAAACTAAAATTAAATTAATCTAAACTAAGATAATCGTTTTAACAGGCTACGTTTCACTTTACAGATACCAGTTTCACTGTTGATGCATTCCGGTATGGAATTATACCCGACTGTAAGGCCTACTTCCTCACTCACTTCCACTATGATCACTACGGCGGGCTCAACAAGCGCTTTAAACAACCAATATACTGCTCCAAGGTAAGACGGTGGCTTGGATAACAAAATTGTACCTCTAAATGTTTCACAGTATGAGAATATTATCATAGTGAAATATGCCTGTAATGCAATAATTACACGTTTTGAAATTTCCCACACTTCCTGCATGCAATACCGCTCATAAAGACGATATGAGGAGTAGATATTTGAAATTGTTTAACGCATTTTTCTTGTTTTTTTACCATACCCACGATTTTAGAGCAGAACGAGTGAAGATTTTGATATATTTCATGCACTGTTTTGTAATATAGCGTTAGAAATCATATCACCCTCTTGAATACAGTGTTTAGCAAATTGATGTCGTAGTTTTGATTTCGAGGTTTTACATTTGCTATTTAATATGTTCATTATCATTGGGGACATAATGTCTAACATGGATTATCATTGCATATTAAATCAACAACCGCCTCCTCGATAGCCTAGTGGTAGAGTGCTGGCTTCGAGTGCGGGAGGTCCCGGGTTCAATCCCCAGTCAAGGACCGCGTTATACAAAAGACCTTATAAAATGGTACCAGTAGTTCCCTTGTTTAGCACTCAACATTACAAAGGAAAATACTGGCTCTTTCTCAAGAATTAAGATAGGAAAATAAATGTGATGGATAAAATCTGGGATAAAAAATCCTTTGAAGTCGGAGGTCATTGGCCATTGTGGAGGGGATGAAAAAACGAATGACCAAGCAGACGCTAAAAATCAAACAAGAAAAAAATTTGGTTTAAAGTCCACATATCAGATTTTGTGCTTGTAAAATGTAAAAGTGGAGGTGTTGTGAAATTGGCTTTACTTGTATTAAAGTATAGTACCGTATGTACTCCAAGATAAAATATATTATGTTGTTTTTTTAGTTATTTTATCTCAATAAAGTCTACATGTACACTATTTGTAGTTTACATGTATATACATGAACATTCTAATGTATGAGTTTTATGTATTTTGACTCGCAGTTCTTGTTTGCTTTCTCACAAAATCCACAAAAGGCAGTGCCCAATGGATAATGATTTTTGCATATAAAACCATCAATACATTTCATATTTGAAGGTGACGGGGAATCTGGTGAAGAAGAAGGTAGGAGTTGACAGTCAGTGTATTCACATAGTGCAGATGAACACTCCAACTGTTGTCGAAAATGTACAAGTCACATTCCTAGAAGCAAACCAGTAAGTCCTGCCCTTTTGTTGTTGTTGATGATGGTGTTGATGGTGGTGTTGTTGATAATAATTGTGGTGAAATAGGTCATGAATGGCATAGGTGGTGGTGGATGATGATGATGATGATGATGATGATGATGATGCTGATGATGGTGGTGTTAAGGCTACTGTTTTCTGTATATATAGATTTCCCAAACTTGTATAAACAGATAAAATTACATTCACAGATAACTTTTAGTTTCACTGTATTTCGGGGGGTTTCTTGCCAAGTCAATATGTTTTAAATGTTGATAAAAAAAACTTGTATGGATCCATCTCAAGCTCAAACCAAAGTGCATACAGTTTATGTACTTTTGGCATTAATCAATACTGTTTGGCTAATGAAGGTCTGCCTGATACTGTTTGGCTAATGAAGGTCTGCCTGATACTGTTTGGCTAATGAAGGTCTGCCTGTATGTTTCAGTTGTCCCGGAGCTGTGTTAATACTCTTCAAGCTACGGTCAGGCCTAGTGCACCTCCACACGGGAGACTTCCGCGCCTGTGCAGAGATGGAGAGTTATCCAGAGTTACGTAATCTTCGTGTCCACAGCCTCTACCTAGACACTACATACTGCGACCCCCAATACGATTTTCCCGTCCAAAGGGAGGTAATTGCGCGGGCAGTGAAGCTTGTCGAGGAGATGCTTATTGTCAATAGAAATACCATCATAGCCTGTGGAGCCTATACGATTGGGAAGGAGAAAATTTTCACAGGTTTGTTCATTCTCTAAGCATTTGAAAATACATTACAATTTGACAGTTGGGGTACCATGTATAATTTACCTTTTTTTTAGATATGTAAAATGTAGAAATTAGAGTTAACTCTTGCATGCAATTATTAGTTTTCAAATGCATCATTTTATCCAAGCATTGTTATTTGTTCCTTGAATACTGATGTAACTCGAGGTACCATACTTTTCAACTAGAGTTTTTATGTCTGGTTCTCAGTGAAAAGTAAGTGGAAAACTATTGTAACTTGAGATACAATAGTTTTGCACTGAATGAAGACTGCATGGTGAGATACAATACTTTGGTAACTATGGGTTATGTTCTGAATACTTTAAGATATGCAAGAGAAAGTTTTAGAGATGATGTACCACTCTAAATAACATTGAAATTTGATAAAAAGTCGTTTTCTGGAAAATATGAAATTTGATAAAAAGTTGTTTTCTGGAAAATTCCGAGTTATAATAGTTTTCCACCAAGCCCTCGAAATGAAATAGCTATACACTAATATTTGTACCTAACACACTGTCTGTTTCACCTCTTTTCAGCAATAGCAGAAGCATTAGACTGTAAGATCTGTGTGTCGTCCGATAAGAAGTCTGTGTTAGATTGCCTGGAGGATAAGAACATCAGTGATAGAGTGAGGACAGGCTGGGGACACTCTCAGTTACATGTCTTACCTATGAACAAACTCAACTATAAGGTAGGTTGAAAGCAAGATAGTTCTAAGTGCATGAAATATAGAAACAGATAGAAAAAGATACATTCCTCATGACCACATTGTAATACTAGCTTTGTAGACATTTGTTTAAAGTTGCCCTTGCGTTCCCAATTATTATTTCATAAAAAAAATATTTTATGGAATTAGCATACATATGTTATGATAAATGCTTCTAATGAAGCAATCTGTGTTGAGTTTTAAAGAAAAAAAACCACAACCATGGTTTACCTACTTTCAAATTGCCGGCAAGTACTAACATTCTTTTAAGACTAACCTGTTTATTTTTGGGGGACGATTTCAGTATATGATTATTAGGATATAAGACCCAGTTCAGTTGTCTATATCTTCCACAAGGACATAAGTTCATGTGTACTGTGTGGCCATGAAGTACAGATGAATATATAATTATTTTATTTTGAGCGAAAGTCCATCTTTAAAATAAAGGCTTCTCTTTTTGACAGGTTGAAGAAATTTGCCATTTGGGTTGAAAATGCTTTCATGGAGAAAAAGGGAATACACAATTGAAATATTATAACTGTAGTGAAAGCAGTTTACAGTACAATTAGACTCACGTATCCAGTTTACGGTACAATTAGACTCATATATCCAGTTTACGGTACAATTAGACTCACA
>ENA-OREC01000898-OREC01000898.1-marine-metagenome-genome-assembly--contig:-NODE-898-length-13547-cov-12.648775_pt1 | contig 13547 bp, 7 predicted proteins | sample MGYA00248626_ERZ508543 | MGnify/ENA primary metagenome ERZ508543 (study PRJEB26211, sample SAMN05518279) | marine metagenome | isolation source: Puget Sound, Washington, USA | host: Bankia setacea... | reverse complement strand
GGGTAAAGTTTCTTGCTCAAGGAAACAACGGGGGCCTTTGATGGGGCTCGAACCCACGACCTCCACATTACGAGTCAAGACGTGCAACCCAATGCGCCACGCCTATCACAGAAATGAGCTGTTCAGCACCGAAAATAAATGGTCTTACACAAGCCATCATCTTTCTTACACATACAAGGCCTTAATGAAATTTAAACCACTTAATTTAATCTGACAGAACTTTTTTTCAAGATATTTTACTCAACCAAAGTAACAAGTCTGGACTGACAATTAAACATAGATTTTATCTTAATAAATACTTCCTTGGAAAATCTATTATTTATACACTCTTTAAAGAATTTACTTCAACAGGTTTTATGGTACAAATCTGCATCTAGGGTAATGACTGTAAAGTATAGCTGAGAACAAATGACGAATGAAAGGAGTGAAGTATACAAGGGGCTTACACAAGATGTGAGACTGGTCCCTCATAAACTCTGACCCTTTCTACAATCCGAGGGTTCTCCACATTGTTCAGGTCTATGTAGAAGATGAAACCACCAGCTGTACCAACTGCACACAGGTGGAGCATTGGACTGCATGCCATAGAAAACACCTGGCAATGGTAAAATTTTAAAGTTCATATACATAGTTTTAAAGGTAACTTCATTCTGGAACTTTGCTTTTTAAGACAAATGGATGTCAACTGATGTAAAATGAAATCTACTTAATTACTTTGATTGATTAAACTAGTCACTAAATTTATATAGTGTTGCTGTTGTTGCTGCTGTTGGTTGCAATGATGTTCTTGTTGCTGATGATGTTCTTGTTGTTGATGATGTTGTTGATGATGTTGTTGATGATATTGTTGATGATGTTCTTTTGTTGATGTTGTTGATGATATTGTTACTACTGATGATGTTGTTGTTGTTGTTGTTGGTTATGATAATACAGGTGCTGGTGATGAAGATGATGGTGATAATAATGCTGATGATGATTTGGTTGAGAATAAGGTACTCTACCACTTGAGCCACATATAAACCTATAACCAAATAACATTAAAGGCATGATGACGATGACGACAACGACCATGATGACAACCAAAATCGTGAAGATGACAAGAACAAACAACAGGGCCCAATTTCATAATAATTTAATCCAGCTTAACTTTAATCCAAAATATTTCCAGCAAAATTATACGTTGTTCGGTCAAGTTAATTAGAAATGTTAAAAGATGAATACATAGTTTACCAATGCATACTTTAACATCAGTTGTATTTGTTAGAACAACACAGCGACTCATTTGAAATTTGGTCAGCAATTATATTGGATTTACACTGAGGGTAAATCCTATATTATGAAATTGGTGCCAGGACTACTATACTTACAGGTACTCCCACACAGAATGTAGAGACCAGATTTCCCTTACTGATAGTCCACACCTGTATAACACCATCCTCTCTACACGTCTGAAATATCAACATAAACATGCTTACAGTTGGTTTTGTTTTTTACGATATTTAACGAGGGGGCTTATTTGATTATTTAAGTCAATCTACCATAAGGCCATCAATTTATTTTAGTTCGATTGTGAAATCATGCTCAAATCCGTTCCTGGAACCAACCGGTACTAAGCAATGAGGGTAAAGTTTCTTGCTCAAGGAAACAACGGGTGCCTTTGATGGGGCTCTAACCCACAACCTCCACATTACCAGTCAAACGTGCAAGCCACTGCACCACGCCGCCCCTTAAACTTTACTGTAATGTACATGAATATGAGTTACAAGTCTTGAACACCTTTTTTCTACCCTAAGCTGAATCAAATATCAGGATAACTGACAGTTAAGTATCGCAGTGTAAAAGTTTAAGTCATCATTTGATAGTACTCACAACACAGTGTTCGTTTCCAGGAAGAGCACCTATGGCTATAAACTGACCGCTGTGTAGATCCCTCACCACCTTTAGACTGTCCACTAATCCGGGCTCATAAGTATGGATGCTGCCCTGTAAAAAAAGATTTCTCACATCAGCTAACATACGAATACGTTTAACACACTATATCACATTTGTTAAAATTAACCCATCATAAATGTTTATAGGTTAGAATTATGTTACTGGGTTGTATCTCATTCATACTTATCCTTGAAACAGATAGACAATTTTGGATTTATACTTTTCGTTTATACATGTAGTTTATCTGACATTGTTTTATGTTAATATTTATTGTATTTCCATGTACACTGTCGCCATTTTTGCTTGCTATGTTTATGCCTCATGGGTCTATGACATTCTGATATTATTGAATAAAACTGGAACTTGAACTTGTATTTTAGTAGCTAAAAGTTTTGGATTATCATAACATATTTAAAAGTCAGAAAACAAGCACCAATACATTATTTATTGATAATAAAATATACTTTCATAGAATCAATGCTCAGGTATTTATAAACATTCAATATAGAAAGAGTCATAAGAAAAAAAGTTTAAAATATCTCTGGAATTCCTAAGACTGTTAAGAATGTGTTGTCTTTAGTCAATTATATAGAGAATTGTGTGTTTCTTTTCTTTATTTTCCAATGTAACTTCAATGAGCATGTAAAGGCAATCCACATATATATTCTGGTTAACATTTATGATATTAAAGACATCAATATTACAGTGTTACCCTTACTTTAATGTTGATATTTACTCTGATATATTCAGTTGTTAATGGTTGCAAATGGTGGACAAGACAATGATAACAACGATGCCAAGACAATGATGATGATGGTGGTGGTGCTGATGATGATGATAATGACAATGATAATGGAGCTGCTGATGATGATAATGACAATGATGATGGTGCTGAGGAGTGATGATGATGACAATAATGTTACTGCTGATGGTGATGTTGCTGATGATGCTGAAATGATATTATTGCTGCTGATCTTATACTTACATGTCCAGATCCAAGTGCTATGTGTTTATAGTTTGGTGAGAAGGTCATGGATGTGATAGGTACACCAATATTACACTGTTCTATAACGTTCATATCACTGGACTTTACATCTATAAGTCTCAAACTCCCATCCTGTAAAGCAAAGCAAGGATTATAAATTATCTCAAGTTAAACAACATCTCAGGTAAAAGATTTCATGTTTTGTTTTGCTATACATTAATATTCTTTTTCAAATTAACAATAAGCCAAATGGGGCTGTTTTTCTCAAATTTGTACATATTAAACTACTTTGATATCTACAGTAAATTACATACTAATAAATGCTAGATTACTGAGCTACTTTGATACCAAACAACACAGATGGCGATAGATAGTCAACTTTTACTAGTTTGAAAATTTTGTTTAGTCTTTTGTGGAATTTCCAATATTTCAACCAGCTAGGACTGACACATTCTTTTATAAGTATAAGTTAGAGGCTAAATAGAACCGTTTATACGATATGGAAGCCCTTAAGGAGCGGAGCCGAGCCAGCAACAGGGGCTTCTATGTTGTATGAACGGTTCTATTTAGCCTCTAACTGACTTAGTGTGTGCCCTAGTTTAACTGCACGGACACAGTACAATCACTTAGAGTGAAGCTCTATTTCATATAAGCGCTAATATAGACAAGAATATTTGAGGTTTATACAAAATAAACAGACAAATAATTTGAAATTCGGGCATTTTCATCGGATGAAAAACTAGAGTAATCACTAAGGACCGTTCAACAGCCTTAGAACGGGTTAGGTACACATAGATTGAAGTATTGTACTTACCCTTCCAGCACAGTAGAGTCCTCTCTTGTGTAGAACAATACAATCCACACTTCCCTCTAGTAACATCTTACTTACATCCTCAGCTGAAACAGTGTCAAAGAAATAAAGATCTTTCATCTTACAAGCTATAGAAAGCTCGAGTTAAGAATGGGAAAAGGTTCTAAATGCCTCTTTTATTTGATAGCACTAAAAAACCTTCACTTTTAACCTCTCTTGATTTTCCCTTTATTTTTGAAATTATGCAAATTGGAAATTTATCATTAGATCTATGTGATCAAAAGTGCATTACGCAGGCTTACACATACAAAGTTACAATGCAAAGCAATCAAAAATATTTATCAAACTTGTCCCAAGAAAATATTGCAAAGGCTTCCTTACTAAGTATATTCTCAAAATCATTTGATCAACTGTTAGCCATTTATTTTAAATATACATTCAAATGAATTCTCTCATAGGATTTTATTTTTAGATTTAGAGACTACGATTCGAGATTTTGTTCATAATCATTTACATCCTTTTTTAATTCAAAGTCACTAGTTTAATTGATGTGGTAATTACACTTACTAGGTTGATGTAGGTCAATCAATGATTCTCTGTGTATACCAGCACTGGACATACGTGAGTCTGGTGTGTCAGGGACTCTGGGTGGGTAGTATATAATCTTTGCCTTCTGCACTTCTCCATCCAACTGAAATATATATAATACACATCAGTAAATTCTCTGTTTTGTTAAAATATATTCTTTTAGCTGTATATTCCTTTCCTATATTTTCCTAAATCATTTTGCTAAATTTTCCTAAATCATTTTGCTAATTTTCCCCAAACAATTTTCCTATATTTCTTTTGTTATTTTTAGCCTTTTTCATAGCAGAAACATACTTTTGAAACAGGCCCTACGTGAGTTTTTCTCCCTATACATCTATAGTTATTTGCAGGTGGCTTTCTCCCTGCTTATTTGGTACATACATACAGTTTTTGTTTTACCTTTTCTTAGTTTTTGTGACAATACTTTTTCAAAATACCACAAAAGCCTCTTCCCCCAACTTAAGGGGCGGCGTGGTGCATTGGCTTGCACATCTGACTGGTAATGAGGAGGTCGTGGGTTCAAGCCCCATCAAAGGCCCCCATTGTTTCCTTGATCAAGAAACTTAACCCTTGTTGCCTAGTACTGGTTGCATCCAGGAACAGATTCGTGCGTGATTTTACATTCAAACTAAAATAAATTGAGGTCTTATGGAAGATTGACTTAAATGTCAAATAAGCCCCCTCGTTTCCAGGCTTGAACCCACAACCTCCACATTACGAGTCAGACGTGCAACCCAATGCGCCCGCTGCCCCTTTGAGTAACAATCAAGCTTCTTTTGAGTAACATTTTCATATTACTTGATATATAATGACACTGAGCAAATATTGGGTTTTCACAAAAAAAAAATCGAGTTTTGTAAGCCCATCAAATTAGTTAACAATTGGGTTTAAATAAAATAAAAATTAAGTAAATGTATACACAAATTAGGGTTTTATCTAATGCTCTGCCCGTACTTTGATAATCTGGCCACCTTTACAGCCTATGTACAGATCCCCGATGGGTGTCCACACTTGACTGACTGGTATCACTCTCTCAGTCTCATCCTGAACCTCATCTAATTTCTCAGCTAGTTCTCCAACCAAACCAGCTTTAGCAGCTTTAGGCACATCTACTGTGTAACGGGACATACGGGTGGAGGCACGGGTTGGGATATCTCTCTCCTCAGGCTCTTCAAGTTCCGGGTCAGTGGGCGGCAAGCGGACACGACTGAATGAAATGTGTCAATACATTATTTTTAAAAAAACACACACTGAGTTACCATAGTTACAAAAACGGAAAAGAACAAATAACAAATGTTGGAGATTGTTATTTTAAAAATCCAATGAAATTTTAGATATTGTATCAGGATGCAAATTGAAACTATAAGATTAGTACTGCCTTTCATTGTAAGAAGTTTTGCATGATGGGTATAAAACTATTTGTCGGAATATGTCTGAAAGTTTAATGAGATTACAATTTGTTTTATCTTGGCTTTTACTATAACCTAGATGTGAAGGAAATCAACAAAAATTCTCCTAAGTAGTACATCATTCATAAGACTGTACGACATTCCCCCGTACAAACCAATATAATGTGAAGATATAGATGTGAGAACTATGAAACACACAGTGAATAGTGCATGCCTACAGTTGGCTTGGCATAAACATATAACGTCCAACAATATACAATGTGGACCAATAACAATTTGTATATTTATATGAATACTTTTTGTACAAATACGGGGATGACAAAAGATGACAATACAGTGATTTGCTATGAAGCCTCTTTATATATCAACAAAGCAGACATTTGATAGCTCTTATAATTATCCACTTGAACCTATGTCCGTTCATTCAGACTATCAAGTACTGTTGCTGATTATCTAAACTAAAAGTAATCACTTTGTTAATGGTTAAGGGGAGATAACTCTGTAAATATATAGGGTAGGATTATGGTTCTTGGGCAATGTCCTTCATCTCACTGCCATCTATCTATAAACTTAGTTTCATTTCAATCCTTTTTGTACTTTCCAAGATATGGCCCGGACAGTCATCCACTATGGGGAAAAAAAGGTTTAAGGGAAGATAACTCTGTAAATATATAGGGTAGGATTATGGTTCTTGTGCACTGTCCTTCCTCTCACTGCCATCTGTCTATGAACCAAGTTTTTTTTCAAAATCCCTTTTGTACTTTCCAAGATATGGCCCGGACAGGCATACATTATGAAGAAAAAAAATAGTCAAAGGGAGATAACACTGTAAATATACACGGTAGAATTATGGTTCCTGTGCACTGCCCTTCCTCTCACTGCCATCTATCTATAAACCAAGTTTTATTTAAATGCCAAAAGTAGTTTTAAAGTTATATGCCGGACAAGGTACCGGACGGACAGATAGACAAAGTGGCGACTATAATGCTCTTTGGGGAACATAAAAAAACATTATCATATATGTACATGTATATATTAAAAAAATATCCCTTTTAGTTTTCAACCATCCTGGCCAAAAAAATCTAACAAAGAATTTGATCAACCACAAAAATGTGTGTACATAAAACATGCAAACCAAGATTTTTCCGAACTGTAACATATCATTATCCTGATGAATCTTTGAAACTGTAACATGGCCTGAAACTTTGCACTAAATTTAAGCAACACAGTACAGAGATGGTGAACTATTTCTGACATATTTGTTTCTCCAACAGTAACATTGTCAGAAATTATGCACTGAATTTAAGCGAAACACATTGTGCTATACAAATATACAGAACTAACATGTAACATGAAATATAAGATATCAACTACTTAACCTTTCCATATTATCTGTCTTACCTATGGAACGGCAAATTAGACCTTCCAAACTGAACTAGACTGAAAGAATTACACTATACTGATGAAATGGTGAAATAGAAATAATACAAGTTAGAGGGAGAGTTTGTTGAAAAATATTGGTGATATTAAGAAAATGGAAAAAGAACATTGCTTGTAAGTGCCAAATTAGGGGAAAATTGATTGATTTTAAAGAAATTTTGCTCTAGGAAGACACCTTTTAAGGGCGACAATTATTTATAGAAAAAACATCCTGTTCTTGTATTTATAGGTCAATTCATTTAATCCATGAAGGAACCCTATCCAGTGACAATGAAAAAGTGGTAAATGTATAAATTAGTTACAACAGACATACAATTAAACAAATGATTGCTATGATGTATTGTTAACACAGTAAAGTTAAACTAGTAAAAGTATGTTAGAGACCAGTACCAAACAGTTTTAGTACCAAATCAGGCGGGGTAACAAGACCATGATACATTGAGAAGATCTGCTTTGGACCGTAAATGGATGGTATTACTTATTGAAACTTATTTGATGGCACACTGTAGTTATTAGTCTTCACAAATTCACGCTTAAACGAACAGAGTCCTCTTATAAACACTCTTGTATACTTACGTTGGTTGCATCGTAAAGTGAACGTTGCTTTGTTCTACGTTCAACATGGTTACAGATTTCTCAGTGGTGACACACATCTGACGCCAGTTTGCAGGATTAAAGGACATACTTGTAGGAATATTGGCACTGGACAGGTTCAATGTACACAGTTTGGTTCCCTCAACAAAGTTCCTGAAAGTTTAAAATGTATATACTTATACATGATACAAGCAACATTCATTAGATTTAGCAACAAAACACATACAATTTTTTTAAAAATGAAGAAAGTTTATTGCAAAATTTAACATTAATAATACTATTTGAGTAAGCTCATAATTCAATTTATTATTATGTGCTGACAATGCATTAGAAATATTTATATCTGATTGCAGGTTTTTGAATTGGCGCCACTATAGTCATGATTATTGTTGTGAATAATAGTGTGAATAAACAATAAAAAGTACCATAAAACTAATTCAAATTCTGGGATTCCTGACAAGCTGCACAGATAGTCGCTGCTGGAAAAGAATAGCTGAGTAAACTCCAGTTGAGCTCCACCTGAAAGTCACACAGAGTTAACAAATATTTAACATGTTGGATCTGTTGATAGTAACAATAAGTAATGTTAGTATACTGCATACTCTGTAAACTGTAAACTCTGTCATGTAGGCACTCTCATAATTTGAGAAGACATTTGTTTGTTTTTGCATCATTTTAAAGTATCTAAATAAGTTGGTGTCAATTATATATGTTTGTCTTTCATTGCCATTTATTTCCAATTAAACTACACTTAACAGACATTAAAGGCTCAACAAAGAAATTGAGTGAATGTCAACTTTGACCCTAGCAGTGAACACAATACCTTGCAATTTCTACCAATATGGTTTACTGATTATGATGAATGAACAAGTTTTAATTTGTTTGTATCATGCACTATCTTGCCTTCCAAAACTGACATCTGTCTGAATGTTGGGTATACATATACAAAAATCTTCGGGTTGAGACATTGTTCAGCAACAGCAAAGCAACGACTGAGAGAGTGAGCTGTGAAAGGTCCGACGCCTTCCCCTGGAAACCTGAAGACAGTCTCAGCTCCATCCTCTGCTATAAACTTGATATTACTTCCACACAGGTAACAAATAACATCCTTGTCGATATAAGTAGCTTTCCCACCATTATAGCCTTGAGCCCATCTAGAAGAAATAACAAGCACAAGTATGAGAAACAGCAAACACAATGTTAAACAGATTAGTTGTTTCTTAGTTTGGTTATTATACATTGAAACTAGGGTCACAGCTTAAATGATACAAAGCAAAGCATACAACAGGATACTAACTAAAAGCACAGTTTCCTTTTGATTAAAGTCTTAACATAATTATTTTTTAATTGTAATAGCAAGTAACTTCTGCATTTGCCACTTCATATTATTTTTGTTCACATCATTTTCACATCAGTAGTTATCGAACCAACTCAAACTTGACAGAAACCATGAAAGAGAAACCATGCTCCAACAACTGATATGGCCTACACTAGAGGAGAGAAGAAAGAAACCCAGACTAGCCCTCCTATATAAAGTTGCAAATGGGGAAGTGAAAATTGATGCTGGCGATAAACTGTTACCATCTGATAGACTTTCTAGGCACACCAACGCACACTCTTTCCAAATACCATATTGTAAGACCAGCATCAGGAAAGAGTCCTTCTACCCGAAAACAATTAGAGACTGGAATAACCTACCCGCCCCAGTGACTGCCACAGAAAGTCTTGACTTGTTCAAGAGACTATACTGCTTGCATATTAACTTAAAGTTCGATATTTTTATTTGCACCTGTAGAAAGTTATGTATACCACAAACTTCATTTGTTATTTTGGACTTTTTGTGTATGCGAGCGCACATCAAATACAGTGACAGTATAGGCAACAAAATGACAGTGGTCACTTAGTGGTAGAAGAAGACAGTCAGATTGACAGAACCGACAAGGTTAAAGAAAACTGTTGTTGAAAGTGCATGCAGAGGCCTTTGTTTCAGTTTAACTTTCACTAGCTGGTCTTAGGAGTGATTTAATCAAAGAGTTTTAATTTAAATAATGGCTACAATCATGCTGCATAGTGTAAACAATCCAGTTTAATGCCGCCGTTCACTGAATTAGAAGGTGAAAGTGATCATTTATGATAAAGTTTATTTGAGTTTGGCAGTGCTTAATTTGTACAAATGTTGCATTAATTTGGTTTCACAATTCAACTGGCCTTGCTACGTCTTTTAATGTAAAAGTGAAGAACCTTGCATTTGACACATCAAAAGTTATCACAAATGCATGGTTTTCTATGAAGAACTAATGTCAATAGTGAATCAATGTAAAGACGATCAAGCCTCATTTGTCAATGGTTTTGGTATTTAGATAGCAATGTTGTTGACAATGAAACACATAACAATTACATACGAGAGCTCAAGGTTTCCAATTTGGTCCATAGCACAGCGTCAATAGATAAATCCTTTAATGTAAAATAACCATTTCCCGGATTTTGTTGAACTGTTGCTATGATGCAAATAACGCGAGAACAAGCGTGATCTGTAACCGCGGAGTATCGTAAAGTTAGCACGTTGTCGATTTTGCGTTGACTAGTGTACTATACGACAAGAAAGGCCAGCATACATTTAAATTTAACTATCCACGACGCGTACCATTAAGGAGACGCTCGGATCAAAACCGATCTTAAGAGTACGCGCTCTTTTGTTTTGTGAAATATATCATTTACATTGCATCAGTGTATTCTGTGTGTTATATTGTTTTTATATGTGAAAATGGATGATGAAAACAAATACCAAGCTCCTTTGAAACTTACTTCTGCAAAACATAATAGAAGTATGTCCAAGTGTTAGCCTGAATAATCTTGATTTATGTTATGATCATATCTAAACTGAATGTATAACCATTTAGTATAACAAGCATAGTCCAAGCTTTTGAATGCAGACTTATTACATTGTGTTTAATGTATCAAATTTAATGGGGGACTACCGATACCACGAGTTGTCCTATAAAATTACCTCCCTTATTTCGCGCACCTGCTGTCTGTGTAGATATGGTTCGACTTAGAAGGTGCAGATAAAGGATAACTACTGGGCATGAAATGGGTTTGTTTACGGCTACTTTGCGTTTGCAATTTTCGCGCTTATATTTTTATAATAATATTATATTTACTTGACTTTTAATTGCCAAACATAAAAAATAATTAGATTATTTTCCTAGATTAAATCCAATCCAATTTAATACAAATACCGTAGTAGGTGAAGTTGTTCTCATGTTTCATTGAAAGCATTTGCAGTTGAACTTTTGCATGTCAAATGTTGTAAAAACATGCAAACTCACGAGATTTTAAACAGTTATTAGATAGTCTATTAAAATATAAAATAATTTTTTTTTGTTCTTGTTAACACAGTCCACAATACTTTTTTATGCAATTTTCTTCTAATATTGTTGTTGTTGTTTTTTCACAAGCCTTTTGTGGGGTAATTTTTTTTATCCAATTTTCTTCTGATATTGTGAAGGTTTCTTCCACTGATGAAGCCCTGTATTGCTTGGTGAGGTTGTCCAGTTGCTTGTGTTTTTTTGTTTCTTTCACAAGCATTTTTGGAGGAAGTCTAGAATAAAACACAAACTTAAGAATCAGGCGTTTCTTTTTTCTTTAATATATGTTAATTCTTTTGACGTAAAACAATTCCTACTTCCTCAAAATTTAATTTCCAAAATTCAGCTCATTTTTATAAGCGCATTTACTATAGTCCGCGATTTGGTCAATACATCGGCCGCCTCATTCTGATATCTCCCGCAATATTAGCACGCTATGAAAAACGACTGTGAAACTCGCCTATTAACCACAAATAACGTCGTACACACAATGACTAATCTAATTCCAGTCATTTAAATATTGATTTTCTTTCTGATACTTAAAGATCGACATCTCTAGAGTTTACGTGTCCTTGGAAATTCCTGAGTATTTCTACATTTGTAATTTCGGAAAACCAAGTAGTACCCTATCTCAAATAATAATCTTACATTGGTTAATCGTTCTTCAGTAGTCTACTAGAACAGTGGCCTCCCTTAATATTACCTACCTTATCACAAGTCGATACGTTTCTCGAAAATGAAACTAGCGAAAACGAAAGTTGACGGATTCGCTGGGAGATTTGACTGGAAAGTCGGACCTAACTTATAAAATCACAATCGGACCATAGCTTATCTTTACTTTATTCACATAACGATATCATGACTTGTGTCTTATAGGAACTTTGTACCGATCTTTTACGCGTAATGGAGGTGCTTTAATTTGGTTGTTTAGGATGACGTACGAGCACTGATTAAAGCAGCTAGAGGTAATTCAATACAGGTACGTAAATATATCAAACTTTTTGTATGATTTTTTCTCTCAATTAAAGTTGAATTTTCAGTCAATATTATCAAATGCACCTTTAATTCTTAAACTGTAATGTACAGAAAGTGACTTAATACAACAAAAAGCATAAATAAGTTAACACTTCATGTCAGTACACTTAACACTAGGTATATCTATATTAGTTTGTTTTTTTTGGTGAAGTTAACAATGCATACATATAGACATGGTGACAGTACATTTGTACATAGTACATAATAAAACACATTTAAGGATATAGACTGCATATTACATTACTGGTATAATTATATAACCTGTTGTGAAAAACTGGATATGTCTATATTTAGAATTTATATTTATCTAGGACAATTTCGAAAAATCTAAGGTTCCATTGTAAGTGACGTTTTCATATGTATTTTATACGTTATGATTAGTTCGTACATCTATATTTTTATCATGTATATATTTTGAGTATACCTATGCATATATATCGTTTACTTTGTACGCATTATGAGCCCTATGTTCATCGTGTGATATATACCCGGGCCGATACACCAAGTACTGCGTTATGTATCGTTTAGTATGAGGTATACAGTATCACGAAAGAACGTACATAGTTGTCATCGATGGTACTCACGATTCACACAATGTTGGAACTCGATATATATGTATAATAGCTTTCATAGCCAAAACGATTCACGAAGATTTAAAAGGGTATATACTTACACATTTAATCGTGACTGTAGGCGTCTGCTTTGGGTTTTGATAGCAAATGTACATTTTCTGAAAATATATATGCACTTTCATACGTGTAGTGAGTACAGATAGAATGAAATCAATATCCTGACAAACTGCACAGCGGCTGTTACGTACAAGCAGTCTATGCCATGTCTATACCGAACCACTCAGGTAAATTAAGTTTTGTTTCGTTTTTGACTTGTCAGTAATCTTTCCTTTGTTATAAATCACTGGTTAAAATGAGTATAAGTTGTTTTGGGGTATACATTCTCTGTGTTGATTTGATTTTAGATTTAAGGTGGACTTTCGCTAAAAATCAAAAATTGACATATTTAACTGTACTTCATAGCAACATAGTACTTATGAAATAATAACCTTGTGGAAGATATAGACAACTGAACATGATCCTTAAGCCTAATAATCATATACAGAAATCGCCAAAAAATAATATTTAATAGGTGAGTCATAAAATATGTTTAGTACTTGTGGGTAATTTGAAAGTGTTTTTTTGGTAATTACTTATTTTGGAACGAAAGGGCAACTTTAACTAAACTACATGCACACATTGTATAATTCCGGCTGATCTACTTCATCATTATGTTTGTACCACCGATCCAACGATCATCAGCATATACCGTTAGAACTACCAACACCACCACCGAGATCGGAAAAGCGTCGTGTAGGGCAAGAGTGTAGATCT
>ENA-OREC01000897-OREC01000897.1-marine-metagenome-genome-assembly--contig:-NODE-897-length-13548-cov-13.437755_pt1 | contig 13548 bp, 2 predicted proteins | sample MGYA00248626_ERZ508543 | MGnify/ENA primary metagenome ERZ508543 (study PRJEB26211, sample SAMN05518279) | marine metagenome | isolation source: Puget Sound, Washington, USA | host: Bankia setacea... | reverse complement strand
CCCTCTTTATTTTTAGCTTTACTAATATTCCTGCAGCTTGATGCGCAAATGTCTAGGTCCCCAGCAGAGGTTTGACATTATTGGAAGATAGATAGAAACCTCCGAATTCTGGACAAAAACAATTGAAATTTAAGATATTGGGTCCATGTTATATATTGGGATCCTTGTGACATTCAACATGACTTTTCAAAACCACAAGGTAATCACTTTTTAATATGACTTTTGAGACTAAAATGCCATTAGATTTAAATTAGTCTGCAAATGAAGTGTAAACAGGAAAAGCCAAATCAGCAGAATAATTATATGTACAGTGTATATGTTTTGCACTCAATGGAAGACTGATTGATATTATTCAAAGATTTGTATCTATAAATGTTATATTATTTCGTTAGACAGAAAAGTAGATATCTTGACCGCATAGTTGCTTTTGTACACCTAGTAATAGCTTTTTAATGTTCCTTTTTCCAATTTTTACTAACAGCTGTAAAGAATATAAATACAAAGAGACAAATATGGTATAGAAGAAGTACAAATATAGTAAAATGGTACATGTATTTCAAATGACTTAACAGTTTATGGTGAGACAATACAAAAATGAAACTTACAGTCCAAAACTCCTAGAAAATTCCACTGTGTCAAGGCTGTGTCCAAAACTTTACTTACATGTGTAAACTTCCAAATATTGACCTTTGACTTCTAAACAGGGATTAGATAATTTACAGGTTAATCTTCTTATACACTAATCCGAACAGTTTAGCACGCCCAATTCAAACACCGAGACACTTAATCCAGTCATTAGCTGTTGCAAAGAAAATCTTGGAATGTAGAACCAGGAATAGATGTCAGGTTTGTAGGAGTAACACTACAGTTATGTCAGACTGAAAAGCTCTGCATACCAACTCTCTCAAAAAGCTGCATTCAAAATCAGTAGCGTGATGATTTTAATGCATTTATTGCAAGCGCTGACATAACAATTGTGCCTATTGCATAAATTTTCATCACTAAACCAGCTAAGTATATATACTGCAACCTTTCACTCTCTCCTGGTATTCAGACAGTCCCTGACTCTACTACAGGTAAATACTATTGAACTAAAAGAGAACTGCAAATATTTAAATCTGTTCAAGTACAAACATTTAAATCTGTTGAAAAATCTATTCAGACTTCATAATGTAAGGGTTTAGTGAAGTATGCAGCCCGATTTTTTCCCACAGAAACAACAATTCATAAGACGGGCGGGTGACAACAACGACGGTGATCAGGTATGTTTTTCACTGTCCATTATCATTGACCACTCACTGTGAACGATTTCGTAAAGCTTGACCAAAAAATGACCAACAACACAACTATGCAGAATAAAACTTTTGTCCTTGTAAAACCCATCTAAACAAAAGGATTTTCAACACTGAAGAGTTTATCTGGTTCTCATGGTAACCTAACCTCAGAAGACAAACTGCTCAATATAGTTTTCTTTTCTAGGCTATATGGTCTCATTATCTAACCATTTTTTCTATTTTAAGAATATCAACTTTAAAGACAGGATATCTCTATTAGACAATGTTTGTGTCAATTCTATAGAAAAACTGTGTTTACAGTAGAGCATGCCAAACAGATTACATTACATGATTATAGTAAACACTGTTATAAGGAAATCTATCACTCACAGTCCCAAGCATAGTTTACACAATTTGCATTGATAGCCAAGAGTACCAAACTTGTTTTATCCTGATTCAATTGACAGTTTCACCCCAATAATATAAGCCAATGATCAACTTTGAAAGGCATCATGATATATGAAAAATAAATGCTACATACCAAATTATATGAGAGGCAAACTCCAGAAATGCATATTTTTCAAATCACACACAACAGATCTGTTTAACACTAGAGTTATAAGACTTTACAACTTAAGCGAACAGCCGCAACTTTTCACGTCAAAAAAAGAGAGAACAAATCTGATGGCTTTGACTTTCATCTTCATGCCTCAGTAAAAGTTTAACGAGAGAATTTGCATAACTAGTTCTTCACTGGCTTTGAATTGGAAAAGGTTTTCTCCACCTCTATATAAGGTCTCTAAATAAGGCTTTGAAAAAAGGATAGAATCAAGTGGTGATGAGACAAAAACACACAAGATTGAAAAAGTCCCACTTCCATACAGAGTTTGAATAGAACATATTTGAATACTTAATAAGATTTGAAGGAAAGATAATTTGAGATGTAATCTAAACAGTGTAATTTGATCTATCGTGCATATATGTGCTGCAGTCTAGTTAAAGAGGTAAATTATTGCATGCAGTCACCGTGAAATAGCTTTTGAATACATGTTGTGTTTGAAATGTCCACAATTTAAGGTGCATGTACATTATAGTGAAACTAGAAAAACAGCACATCAATTTAGGTTCATATGAAAACAGAGTATTACATTTAACACTTTGTATGTATATAAATGTTAAGTCAAGTCAAGTCAGTTGATTTGAAATAAACTTGTTGAACTTTACAATCCTAATACTAATAACCAGCTAGTACACTACAGTAATATATCATCACATTTAGACTACCGTGTCTGTTCCTATACCTGTTACATCTTACCTTTAAATTCTGTACATACACTTAGATGCAAAGTTATAGACACTTAACTGTCCTGTGTACTATAGATATCTTCACTCCAAATCACATATACATGTACCTACAATACTACCTTTGAAGTCTATTAAAGTAAAACAAAGATACTAAATGTCCTACCTATAGGTTTACTCCTCTGTTAGATACAAGCAAGATACAGCAAGTACTGACCAATTCTCACTAACTACTCCAAACAAGACCAGCTAAGTTTAAAAACAAGTCAAACTGCTAAACTGTATTATCCTTCCATCAATGTGTCTTTCACACATTTGTCAGCTACTGTTCACCTGTGTTTGTCTACCTTTGATCACACATGTATACAAAGTGTGTTGATAACAATACAATGAAAGGGAGCTAACTATCTTAGGAATGTCTATCCATTATTTCAACAACAGTTGTCTTCCCCTTTCAGATATAATTTTGTCAAAGGATATGATATATAGCTCTAGAATTTAATATAAGTCAAGCAGTAGAAATTACAACAACATACATAACACATTAGTTGCTATAATAGAAAAAAACTTTCAAACTAAGTCCCTAGTATGTACGATTCTATCAACATCTTTATAACTGCTTCCTGAATAAGCTGTGAAGAAACTGTCCCTTGGCTTTACTCTATTTAACAATGGTCAGTCCCCTTAATTGGTTGTTTACATGTTGGGATAGAGACTTACCTTCAAAGTACTTCTAATTTGGTAGAACAAAACAACATATTGACAGTCTCTGTAATAATGTGTATTCTAGTTGCTATAGATGTTCTTACTTAGAATTAAGGATGGTTCTAAATGTTTAAACTTATATGACATACTTTGCTACAACTATCAACTTACTATAGAAATAAGCACCAATACAAAACAAGACTACAACAAGAAGTTCCCCACTGGATGTAAAGCAAATAGAACATTAGGAAAGAGTTGGAAAATGCTAAAAGTACAAACTTACCATCATCATTAGAGTTATCTGCTACCACTAAGTTCCTCTTCTTCATTGTGCTTGAACTGATCACAGCCCGTCTCTCTGCTTCCAGTTGAATGTACCTCTCGTCTGTTATGTCGTCTGGTGAAGTTATCTCTTTCTTGCGCTTAACGGTCATCTTCGGTGGTTTCTGCACTGAGTTGGCGAACATCTGTGCTTTAGCCATGAAGTCTTTGTTACCATTAGGACTCGTCACACCGTACTGCTTTGGGCCATCATCTCCCCCAAAGTCCAACACAAACTGTTTCGATTCTGAAGCCTTTGGTGGTGCACTCTCGATCTTCTCGACTTTTGCAGCAGTGACAATCTCCTCCGTGACAAACTCCTCTATAGTGTTGTTAAGAGGGCCACTTGAGGTCATACTAGACGGCATGTCCTCGAATGCTGAGTCTGGGCCGGAATGATCGCTGTTTGGGCTGTTCAGTTTGGCGTTGTACGAAATCAACTGAATACCACCACCGTCGTCATTGATGTTTACAGGTATGTCTTTGGTTAACAACTCTCCTGAAATAATAGTAACATACAAACATGCTCAAACTGTTGCACTGTGAAGGCTTGATCAATCATTTTCAACCCTAGAACACCTAATTTTATATGCAAGCGATCGCTGAAGTCTGTTCAGTGTTTATAATGAATATTCCCAATGTAAAGTTCAAAAGAACAAATAACTTCTTGACATTCTTGATATATCTATTTCAGACGACTGAACAGTGATTCTAAAAGGTAACAGTAATGCATGCAAGAAATAAAGGTACCTGTCTAGAACATGCACCATTCATATAAGAACAAATGTTTTTGAACTTAAAAAATGCTGTAGGTGCAATTTTTAAATTTTATGCACAGGTACTCAGCAAGAAACATTTACCGGAAATAGAAATTGTTGTGTCGTTAAGGTAATTACATTAAAATTACCAGGCTGATATCTCATGCAAGTAAGTTGAACTGTTAATGATTGAACAGGAAATTATTCTTATATAAAGAAATGCACCTAGGATTATTGATGAAAGTGCTGCATTGTTCAAAACAAAGGATTGTTGCATAATCTTACCAGGAGTGAATGTTCCAGTGATTTCAGATCCATCACCTTCACAGTCTGACAGGTCTGAGTCAGAGTTATTGCCCTTTCTTTTTTCACCAACGTCCACCGTCAACACACCATTTGTTTTCACACTCTCTACATCTCTGGTAGGGGAAGTCACTCTCATACTAAACATGGAAGCTTTTAAATCACTGATAGGACTGATTACTTCCCTTGGACTGGCTGGTGCAGTGATTTCGGGTACTGTGTCAGCCATGTTGGGATTAGTGCTCTCCACTGCAAAAAATGATTTTGGTTGTATGAGGTCACTTACAACGGCAGGTGGAGGAGACACTGGTAGTGGGGGAGGGGCACTGTCAGGTAAAGGCGGGGCTTCTGAACCAGCAGATGAAATATCAGACGCAATTGATATGGTGTCTTTTGTGTCCTTTAGCTTCTGTCTGTCCTCAAAGGTGGATATCTTTGTAAATAGTAGGTCTAAATCTTCTACAGGTGCTTTCTTAAAGCTCATAGGTTTAATTTGGTCTAAATATGCATCAGGATCGTCAAATTCAACCTGAACCTGACTTCTACTGTTTACGTTAGCAACTGTCACTAACTCAGTATCACTGTCACTTTCAACAGCTTTGTTATCACTTTCACTCAAGTCCTTCTCTACAAATACGATTTTAGAGGATAATTCTGAATCAATAATCTTTCCTCTAGGTTTCTCAATTTTCACAGGTTTAATCTCATCATCTAGCTCAGAACTGTCTCCATTGATTGCTATTACAGTTTTGTTCACTGGGACTGATTCCTCTTTGCCCACAACTTTATATTCAATGACACTCTCCTCTACAACTGGTCTGTCTGTTTTAAATTCTGATAGATCTTTTATAACTGCATTCAGTAAGGAATCTTTGTCATCTGTGAAAACTGGCTCATTAATGAGTTTAGAATCCTTAGCAGTTATTTCAATGTTAGCTCCATGAATGGTTATGTCCTTTGACTGGTTTTGATCTTTCAGAATAATCTCTTGTGTTGCCTGGCTTTCTTCTACAGATTTCTTTTTCCTTCTTGGAGGTCTGTTTGGTTGAAGAATTTCTTTGGAAGCTGGAACAGTTTGATCTTTTGTTGCTGTAGATTTATCAGCAGGTTTCACATTCCCTGCTTCAACTTTGTTCTGTGTTTGCTGGGGCTTAGGTTGAACACTTGGCTTTGGAGTAACTGTTTGCTGTGTGGCAATTTGCTTTGGTGAAGGTTTAGATTCTTGTACTGATGGTTTTGTCTCTACTGATGCTGTGGGTTTAGATGTATTGTCAGAAGATATGGAGGTAGTAAGATAAGCAGGAGCTGATTGTGGTGTTGGAGCTGGTCTCTTTGAACAGGGAGGGGGTGGAGCTACTTTACGTTTGGTTGATGGTCTGGGAGGTGATACTGCTGACCTTGGAGACCTTGGACCACCTAGAATCTCTGGACTGACAGCCCGGGGTGAAGATGCACTCTCGGGGTTGAAACCAGAGTCCGCTGAGTCTGTGGAAATCTCAAGTGGCTTGTCTGTATACTCAGTAGATTTAAGATCCTCTTTCTGAACTCCAGCTGGAACACTTGAAGTAGATTTATCTGAACTGTCAGACCTCTTATCGAAATTAAGAGACCTGCGTTTTTGGCGGTATTCTCTTGCTACACGCTGGGCTTCATCATCTGGCCTTGGAACATAGTAACTTCGTCGCTTGGTTACATCTTTGTCTCCACCTTCTGATTTCTGATATCGTCGTGGATACTTGCTCTTCTCTAGTCGTTCCTCTTCTTCCTGGGCTTTACGTCTGGCTAGATAATCGTCTGGGTTCCTCTGAAAATATAAAAACAGAAACATTTACAATACTGACCACAATACTGACCACAATACATCAAAAGGTATGTGAACTAGTGTAGTGTCCTGCAATACATCATCATTTAAATAGTAAGTTGTTCCACGATATGGCGGGCAAAAATTGTAAAAAACTAATAAGGATTTAACCTTTCTCACCGATCATCCTGGCCAAGTCTCAGCTGAAAAGATAATCTAGTTTACAAACAATCCTGTTAAAAGTTTCACGGATTCATAGCTTTTACAATTACAACTATCTCCAACAATGCAAACAAGGCTTTCAGTACAATAACCCGGCCTGCATACAAACTAACAAGAGATCGCCCTTATACATCACCACAAGATTATTTGTCCCAGAAGTTGTTACAAGTTGGTGGTGTTGATGATCTATAGCCCATTGCTCTGTAACAACATAAATCTATTTTTAGGGGTCAACTCACTGACATGACATCTTCTTGTTTGACAAACTTTGATCTCATGTCGTATTTGAAATTAAATATGTCAGACTGGTACGCTTTTAATTGATATTTAATTACTTATTCATATGAAATGGCATGGAACCGTTCACTGGTATCAAAACTTAATAGTATGTTAACACTGCATCGAAAAAATTGATTATGTTATATGAACTCTGACCTTGTTGGATTAGTTCGAGCATATCTTATGTAAATTGGTTCTAAGGGAGGACAGTGAATATTCGGTTGCCTGATCTAAAATTTAAATTAACTGTGCCTCCACTTTCAGCTCAATTAACTTGAAACCAGTCCTGTTTTATATTCTACCCCACAAGCTCTGAGCATAAATTAATACTAAAAAACTTGGCATGACAACTTTTAATAATTATAAATCAAAGAAAGTGTTGTGTTTTTTTCTAGACACTGGACAAACGCGAGATGATTTTTCAAGGACTATTATTTTCATAGGCCTTTTTCAAGTAAACAAGATGAATTTAACAATCAAAACCTGTATAAAGAACAAACCCTTCACTCTGCATTTTCGCGAAAGACACAAACAGCCAAAGGAAGTTTCAGTACATAGTGTTTAGCATGCAAGACTTGACAAATAAATCTTGAATTAGCTCTAAAAAGAACAGCTAACAACATTTTGTTTTTGATATTGTCACTACATCTTCAAATGAGTCCAGCATAATTGTCCCAACTGTATCTACATAATGGCACTTTTAATTATCGAACTACAAGAAAGTAGAACCACTTCACAAAAGTTTTCATTGTACATTAATCAGACTTCTACAAATAAATATGTTGATGTGGTTACAACTTGGTGGTAACAAAAGAACTCCCAGAAAAGGCTGTCAATAACTTAATAGCCACAGAACTATCCCATGTTGACACTACAACCCCTGGAATTGAATCTAGGACAAATTGTGAGAACCAAGGCACATGACATTTACTGCAAGTGCTGAAGACAGATGTCTAAGGTAAGCATTTCAGCAGTGACAGCCTAGACCTTAATGCAATGGGAACTATACAATAAACTCTCCAACATGAACTCCCTTCAAATTCAAGAGCACCTATTACCAGTAAACAAAACTCAACAATACATTCAGCACATCTCTGTACAAGACAATTATAAATAAACCATGCTCTCATTAGGAGATGACTTTTACAAAGTTGAAGTCTCATTAGACACAAAGTACTGGTTGCATCTAAGGGTGGATGCCAGACAGTCTGATCTGCCAATCAAAACTATCTTCCTTCATCTGTTCTCATTAACTTTAGGACCACAACACATTCACCTAACAAGGTAGAGAGACACAGAGAGTTCTTGGAAGCTACTTTGACAGTTATTGTATATGAATCAACTGCCTTATATAGCTATGCTAATATAGGACACAGATCTGGACTTGATCTCCCACATCTACAATTCACCATCTATATCTATCTGTGTGCATCAGAACTGGCATGGTCTGAATACTAAATTAACCTATATGTACCGAATCAAGGTTGTAGTTCATAGGCTTAAAGTACAAGTCTTGCATTTCACAGAAACCAATTTTTACTTGACCCCCCCCCCCCACACACACAAAAGACCACCCTCTCCCTTAAAAAAAGACCACACACTCATAGAACTGATGACTTCCTTCAATTCTGTGAACCTTTTAATAAAACTTACAAACTTTACTCTACAACTGATACATAAAAGTTAAAACGTATACATATGACCACTGAAAAATGAAACTCATATCATCCATCTTCTGCCATTTTTCATACATTATGGTCTATCAGTGAAAAGACCAATTAGCTTCTCGTCTTGAGGGTGGTCTTATTTGCCCTACTTTACTTTATGACTAGTTACATTCACAGACTCACAAAAAGCTACATTAGTATTTACTTGAATATATCATATATTCTTACAGTTCAGTGTGTCAATCAAGGATGACTGACAGTGGAACATTTTGGAGGTTTTTGTGGTCATACAATCAAAGCGTGACAAGTTTGTGTCTACCATCAGTGCTGTGTGTGATGATGATATATTAGAGAAAGCAAGGACCTTTGCTACTTGGAACCTCCTGACAGGACACACATGTTTAACAATTCTACGTATACCTCTCATTTGGATGTTACATGGTTTTTAAGCTCTAAAATATAATGCCAAACTGCCCACTTTCTTGACTGTTATTAACTTATTGGTACATGTTGATTTAGATGTATGCTATGTTGCAGAGTATGTTTCTGTTTGCTATTTACAGATTTTTTTATATTTATATTGTTCTAGTCATGAGCCCTGTAATTAACCAATACTAAGCCATATGAATTAAAGTAAGCCTACATCACAAAGAAACACGCCATCAATTCTTTGCCCAAATCATTGACATCAATTGAATACATGTTCTCATTTAAAGAAGTTCATAACAGACAGGTTTTGTTACCATGTGCTCTTACACCTCTCCCCTACTAATTCCTCACACAGATGTTCATTACTATAATGACTTATGATTCTCAGGTAAAATTTCACATTCAAATGAGTTTCTCTGTACATCTAAACCTCACGTTATTAATGTAATTGGATGAAAATATTTTACTTGAAAGGCAAATATGAAACTCCTCACTTACCCCCTGTAATTATCTCTATAAAAAGTAAACTAGCAGCATCCTTATCACATTTATTTATAATATATCTTACTCATACATCGTCTTTTTGAAGTGAATCGTAAATAATTCTGACATACTTTCCGTACTATAGAGTTAATATGTCTCTTTCAAACACTGGCGAGGACTGAAACTTGAAAATGCACATGATCCTAAGGTAGACGTCAACCTCTCAACAGGAGGCATTTTGTATTCACCAACATACAACAATATTCTCATCATTATATCAGTGATTGGAAATATTAACACAGAGTCAGGGGATTTGACAGGTTCAGAGCAGCCGTGACACATTTCTAGGAACCCATTCTTTGGTGGCTTGTTGAAAGATTGACACCAGAGAGACACCTGACTCCACAACTATCTGTATAAATGACAACACTACAAACAACAATGATCAACGTCTTTGAGACCCTCTACCTCCTCCAGAAATAACCATAGATATTGCTGCATCAAGTATAAAGCAGGCATGAGGAAGGACATGTCGTATAAATACTAACATTGTTACTTCTTGCATTGGCATTTATTCCATAAGAGGGCGCACTGTATCGATGGAATTCCTGCAGGTATCACAGTCCAACACAGTACTGATTGACAACTAAGTTCACCATGGAAGTACTGACATTTACCGTGAAACAATTTAGGAAATAATATGCATCAATCAGCAAACATAATGAAGTAGCAAACATATTCTTGACTTTTTAAAACTAAGTATGATCAATTATATCTACGGTAAAGCATAAACTCTTGTAACAGCCTTCTTACTTCTTGTATAGTTGCAATAGTTTTCCATTTAACCTTCGATATGTACTCACAATTATTTTGAAAAACAAAGGAATCAATTGAAATACAAGCAACTATTAATGCATAGGGGTTAGCACATGTGACTTGTAATCAGTGGATGCCTGTCAAGCACAAGTTCAAACCTAATCAAAGGCTCCCCTTATTTCTTTCAGCAAGGAACTTTACCGCCATTGCAGAGTACTAGTTGATTCCAGGAACAGATTTAAGCATGATTTTCTTGGGAAGAATCACTGCTTGTCAGACTAAAATATTTTAGTATAAACTAAACAAAAGACTTATTTTTACCAATCTAAACATTTAAAACTTTCTTAGTAACTGAACAATTGTATGTGCTCTTTTACTCATAGAACTAATTCAACTACCCAACATTATGGATTTTTGGTTAGATTGTACAGCACAACAACAACCCATGATCTTATCAATTATGTTTAAAGACCCATGAAAGTAGTCACAAAGTATATATAAATATAAAGCATATAACTAATCCAATATTAAGTAATTCTGAATTGATATATCATACTGGTAACAACCAACGCCATGTGATAAATACAAATACATACCTCTGATACAAGCACCATAGCCGACAAAACTATATATATATATGAGATCCTTGGAAAAGATAAACCTGATAACAAGACACTCCAAGTTTATATTATAATACAACCATACATCTCCTCTAAAGCTGTCCACACATCTGTGAAATTTCCAGCTTCACCGTTAAGCTCAAAACAGGTCAGCCATGCTGTTATGATTGACATTTAATTCAACTAACGAGAAGTTAAATTTCACCTTATGCAGATTATGTGTAACACCAAAATTAGATGTCGTTAATCGGCTACATTAACATATTAAGATGTGAGTAAAACATGTTACCGTTAACAGTTGACGTTGATTCCAGGCAACAAACATGGTTACCTATTATTTCTCCAGCAGCCTTTCTGATGACTTATTGCTAACACAAAATAACTCACTTTCACCAAAGTATGTCCAAACCAACACAGTATTGAGGTTAACTTTTATCAACACTTCGAGAAATGATGAAAACGTTATCAGAAATTAGGTTCCAATTTCATGTCACACATAAAACTGTTCGCGATAACATATCTTAGAATGTAATGTGGCCACACTGAAATGCACTCGAACCACAATCACCATGAAAATACCTGTCAAAATATTGTCAAGACATCGGTAGTGAGAAAATGTGATCAGAGAACGTGTTTTTGAAAAGATCGTCGAACAACCAAAGCGTAAACATTTGACAGGCGGTCGATCAAGAACAATTAGTATTAACAGCTGAAAACAATAAAACAATGACAACATGGGAATATTATCAATAACCCCCCAATATCACTTTGTGTGTTTATATTTAGTGCAATTAACACAGACAGAGTTACGACCTAACAAGCTAACTTGCTGATTTTATGCTTTTAGATGTAAAGATCGTTGCACATTGTTAGAAATCAGGTTTTAAATGCGCAACATTGGACATAAAATGACAGTTGATAGTTGAATATACTCAATAGCTTAGAAGAGCTACTAAAACATGCCAACAGAAATCAATCTTACATGTAGTAAATAAAGCACCAATAGGCTGACTATCTATCTAGGAAATTGTCGATATGTCATTCACAAAAATGCCTCACAACATCGACAGGCTGTCACAGGTGAGAACTAACAATTTTACTTTTTACTAGCAAACCAATGAACACAAGTTCAATCTGAGTAATATGCAGGGGTTGAAAGGGTTAGCTCATTCAATACAATACATGTACATGCAGTTTTAGTAGTTTGGGTTTAGTTTTTAACATTAAGTGAAACGCATTGGTGAAAATCTTAAAGAACATCAAATAACTATTTCTCAAATACTCTCATACAGCAGAGTGATACATTGAAACATTCAAACAGTTCTAGAGATGATCAAGGCTTGCATACTGCACAACACAAATAACTTCAGAGCAACAAACAAACAACTAGGAGATTCATATTTTGTGATTTTAAACTGTCTTGTGTTATGATGCACTAAAAAACAAATCAACTAAACGAAATTGCAAACAGTAAAGTATAACAAACAGAGACCATGCACTTCACACAACAATCAAGGAATGCTAAAATAGATAGAAAAGTACTTCAAACATATACAAATGCATCAACAATAATTTAAAAAACTGTCAACCTTTTGCACCATAGTTTTCCCAGACATATTTCTTGTCAAGTAAAAACTTTTAAATGACAGCTTTGTAGGTAGAAAGGTAAGTTGAAACGATTGGTAATAAAACTTCCTTGTTCTGTCATTTATTTCAAGACATTACCTGCAAAACATTTTTTTGGTTCACAATATGACCTGTTGCAATATAACTTCTGCTTTCATTGACACATTAAAAAACTGAGCAGAAACTACACAACTTGAGAACAATCAAAAGGTTTAAATGAAATTAAATATCAAAAGTTAACTGTTTACATGAAAAAAGAATAATTACAACTACCATTCAAGAAAAAATCTATTAGTTAGTTAAAAAATTACAAAATTAATAGTAATTGAATTATGACATATGCTTGAAAAGGTTAATGAATATGGTGGCTTTTATATATTTTGTTTAAAAGTTGGGAACTCGTTGCATGTAGTATAAACTGTAGCCTGGTTTTTGTTTGTGCACCGGTTGCCATTAAACATACATGTAAATTAAAGAAGAAGGAATTTAAGCTCACTGTCTCCGGCTCCTTGTACACACCTGCAGCTTGTATATGCATAAATAAATATATAACAGTCTCTGCATGCGTTATGTCATGAATACCAGAAAAAACATCTTTGCATCTCAAAACTTAAGTCGAAAAAAAGTGAGAGAAGTGAGGACAAGATATGATATTTGTTTAACAGTATGTGTTGACAGATAAGAGGCTGACATATTGCTAGGACTGTTACTTTCAACAAACACTTGTTACTACTTCAGTACATGTATTCATATATAGCTGTGAGTTGTGTGGTTACTACTTCAGTACATGTATTCATATATAGCTGTGAGTTGTGTGGTTATCTCTAAATTTGCATTTAGAGAATGAAAGTCCAAGAAACAGAAAGAGAAACTAAATACTAGACATCCTGAGATATACATGCACACTTGATGTAGTTAACTGTATATGAGAATGAACAATAT
>ENA-OREC01000896-OREC01000896.1-marine-metagenome-genome-assembly--contig:-NODE-896-length-13552-cov-12.255213_pt1 | contig 13552 bp, 3 predicted proteins | sample MGYA00248626_ERZ508543 | MGnify/ENA primary metagenome ERZ508543 (study PRJEB26211, sample SAMN05518279) | marine metagenome | isolation source: Puget Sound, Washington, USA | host: Bankia setacea... | reverse complement strand
CATGACAAAGAGCCAAACATTGATAAAACATGACAAAGAGCCAAACATTGATAAAACATGACAAAGAGCCAAACATTAATAAGAGTTAGCAGTAAGCATTAGTGTGTTTGTGTATTCACTTTAATAGAACAACAATTAAAATCAGCAAACATTGATCTTAAAGGAGTATTCTTCCTCAGTAAAGTGATGGTTTTAATACCAAGGCAAAATTTGAGCTAGTTTTTCAAACAGCATGGAAGGTTTACATCTCAAGTTTAGTCTTGTTAACATTGTTGTATTTCAAATTGAGCGTATCTAGGGGTGAATGTGAAATAGTTCTATCTTTATTTATTTAATAGCACTTAGAACCCTTTAGCTTTCAACTCAAGATATGCACCCAAACTTTGTTGACTTGTATCAATACTGTCAAGAAGTGCAATATTTCATTTATAATGCCAACCATTCACATTCTGAGACAACTAAAAAGAATATATCAACTTTAACTTGTCAAGCATGTAACAAAACTCAGCTTTAACAAAACTCAGCTTTAACAAAACTCATAAACAACATTATTCAATTAGACTAAAAAACAATGTATTGCTTCTAGTTAAAGTCATTGTAAATCTTTTAGACTAAACCAATTTCAATATAATCGTCAATTATAGGTACCTAAAATTATTGACATGCAGTATGACTGTGCATGTTAAAGTCAGTATTACCAGCAGTGTCGGTATGTTTGTATTTTGTGTACTCATGCAGCACTTGTGTTTCTCAATAAACTTCTAACACTTATCTGAGAATCAGTTAAAATGAAAACTATCAGGAAAGTTATATTGTTATTTGTGTTTTCATGGGCTTTTAAAGTGAAGTATTTAGATTTTCCAAGATTGTAACACAACTTTCTGTCTAGCTTATGCTGTAGTTTGAACCTCATACCTACGCATATATACACGAACTGTACCTACACTATGATCTTCAACTCAACATAGTAGACATTAATCTTGTTGAATTATTCCTCATGTATACCTGTGATCTTGTAGAGAATATACCTGGTCACTATTGGAGTTCTAACAACAGTAACTTGGCTTGTTTGGTTATACAGGTACCACATTGTCTAGGGTCATAGTGTGAGTAAAACACTGCTTTGATCCATCCCCTATAACACTGCTTATAGTTACAGTTATACCCTGGAATCTGTGTTCAATAGGCTTGATATGCATTGTTAGGTTGTCGTGTATGACACATTGTTGTGCTGCCTCATAAACACATGAACAATGCTCCACAGCCAGCGAATTATAGTCTATTTACAATGTTGGTTCTATTTGTTCTGAAGACTGTTCTGTACATTTGGCTTCCATTCTGTCCCTACTGTATATAATTTTACTTAGATTCTACTGTTCCCTTGCCATCTTTTTTATGATGGATGTTATGTATTTTAAAATATGGCAACATAATCTTTAGCTGGTTTTTGTGTGTGTAATATGTGTATACCTTGGTTGTTGAAGGCCATATGTTTGCATGCATTCATATTTGCCTCAGCCCGTCCATCTGATTAGAGTTGGGAAACTGGCATTCTGTTTATGAGAAATTTACACAGGTGTCTTTTAGCCAAGTTCCAGCTTCATTGATAGAGTTAGAGGTTTTGTTTCATGCTATACAAGTTACTAGCTTTTATAAAAAATTTTTTATTTGTTTGCAAGAATTTCTTTTGCTTTTTTTCAATTTGATTGCTGTTACTACCCTGTGTTGTGTTTGTGTACTTGCAGCCTCAGTGATAGAGGGGATCGTGTATCTCGCCAGCCCCAGAAAGAACCTCTACCAGACCGAGCATACAGACAGAGGTATAACTCAGGGGATTCAGCCAGTAGCCAGTCTTCTGAACGATCAGGAGGTGTAGAAGACAAGTAAGTTATACATACCTTCCTCTCTTACCTTGATTAATAGTGCTCCATGCTGCTAGCTAGCTTGCTTGGTTAGCTTGCTTGTTTGCTGTAAAGACAGACATGTTTCCAAGCCTAGGCTCCAGAATTGGAATTTAAAAAATCTGAATTTGACTGCCACATTTTGTGAAACTTTGTGTGTACATATAATATAAGATTGTATACTTTTTAACATTTTAATCATATTTGTCACAAACTTAGCAGCAGCAACACAAGTTTTAGTCATGGCACTGTATAATTGGTTGCATCTGCACTCCTTGTGCCTTCTCTGGACATCAGTATGATTCTGGGCATAGATTTTCATGTTAGATTTTATTTCCTATCTTATATCTACTGGTATAATTAGTAACAGTCTAGTCTGCCAGGGAAGGAATTATCCATAACAGTCCCAAACCTCATTGTTTACATGTTACTATAACAACACAACCATTAGTGAATAAGACACCACACATAGAGAAAAGAGAAAGCACACATGACATGTTACAGTACAGTTTACAATTTGTTTTGTTTATTCAAATACATTCAAAACACTAATGCTTAATACATGAAAATATAATTATGTTTTTATTGTGTACTTTCAGAAGTCTCTTTAGTGCACTTAAATATCGATATCAAGAGAATGCTGATAAACATACAGATGAGCCTGGACAGAGGGCTCCCTTTTCGTCATGGCGACGAAGTGGTACTTATGAAGACGTTACTGGAGCTTCAAACTTACCAACTTCCACAGACAGAGATGGTAGAGTTGCTCATGGTCAAAATGTACAACGGTCAAGCAGCTCTAGAAAGCACAATGATGAGAACTCCTGGAAAAGGGACTCGTATCATGAAGAAGGGTCAAGGTCATCGAGACCAGAGTTACGTGCAGCCTCGGCAGCCTCTGGTTCCGGTGACCTGTCAGAACCGGGCTCAGATGAATTGATCTATAACTTTCGCCAAGCCCTTCGTCGTCACGCGTTTTCGGAGAATGAGAAAGAAAGGGAGATGGAAGGTAGGAAAGCAGACGTTCAAATGTCAGAAAACTTCCCTCATGAAGAAAAATCCACACAGAAAAAGATGGAGCGTCTAAGAACGGCCAGAGCTAAAATAGAAGACCAGAGAAAACCGAGAAAATCTAACAGTCAAAATTTCGCAACTGAATTTCACCCTGAGCCGCAGTATGAACATAAACCAACCTCTGAAGATGAGCAGCCTTTAAGTCCTCCGTATGATGAGCCTAAACAAAAACAGTCTACTAAACTAGCACGACAGAAAATGGTTTCAGATGAGCTTAAAGCCAAATATATGATAACTAGAGATGCAGATATAGAAAATAGTCATAGCAGAGAGCCTGATGTTAAAAGTGGTAGACAAACACATGAAAAAGATGCTCATTATGCAGAATATTCAACACTCGATAAAATTGCAATTGAATCAAAACACGATGAAAGAGCTCGATTTAAACAGGAATTGGAATCTATGCCCACGATGGAAGAAATGTTACTTGGTTCTACAAAACATTTAGCTAAATATGCAAAGAAATCTAATATTGCTGACCACTCTGCACCATTTGGCTCTGTTTATGCACCCAAAACAGCTTCAACATCTTCCTCCACCCCAAAAATTGAAAAGGATTCAGAAAAAATGCAAAAACATAAAACAGAAGAGTCATATGAAAGTGCACAAGTTGAAACTACTGTTCCTGCACCAAAACATGTTTCAAAAAGTAATAGTCGAAGCAGAAAGCTTAAAAAGTACAACAGAGCCAAATCCTTTGAACTTGGTGCTCTCTCTGCTGAAGACAGAGTAGAAGTGGAACCAACAAGAGATGATTCTGCCATAGATGCCAATGCTAACATGAACGATCAAGAAAATCGAGTTGAAAGAATCGCTAAATATAAAGATGAGAGGCGAAAACAGCTGGAGTCAATACAGAAAATGTTCACAGGTGATGCGCCAGAGATGCCTTCATTGTTTAGTAGAACAGCTAATGAGGAAGGTTCTCCAATGTCACGATCCAAGAGTCTGAAAGTGGAGCCTGACAAACGCCCTGTGTCTCCTAATGTGTCAAGATCAAAAAGTTTAAAGGTAGAACGAGACAAGATTGATGTTCCAGCTGATAGGAATTTAGCCAGTTCACCAACCATGTCAACAGAGATGGCTAAGATGACAAGTCTACGCTTAGCAGAGCTTGGTTCACATTCAAAGGTGACTGATGATATATATGATTCAAGTGATCCCAAATATGACTCAGACACTATTAAAGATAAAATCAAAGCTTTGAGATACTTGAAAATATGTCAAAATGCTAAGAGAGATTCCACAGAAGAGGCTTTTAAGAGGCTGTCTAGAGAAGCTGATAGTGAAAATAATAGTCTAGAAAGAAGACCTAAGTCATATGCTGGCAGGGCTTTACTGGCTGAGCGTGGTATGGAACAGGGCTACAGAGGGAATGAGTTAGCTCCAAGTAGAGACAGGATTAGATCTAGTTCAAAGGAAAGTGATGTTCAGGATGGATCTAGACTTGCAGTTAGTAAATACGGTTATAGCGACAATATCAGAGACAGTGGTGGTAACATGTCTGACAGTAGTGAAGCAAGTAGTCAACCAAAATATAAATACTATTCAGAAAAGCTTGGAGCAGATAAACTGGCTAAATTTAAAGAATCTGCCACAAGTCCAGCATTTGAATATGGAACTGTGTACGAAAAGAAAGCAAAGCCTGTTGTAATGGAAGAACAAGTAGAGTATCAAGAAGAACCAGAAAATATCAAACAAGCTGCTAAAGAATCTGAAAAAGATTTAGAAAGAAGTGATTCCGTAAATAGAGTTAGAAGGAGATTACCATCATTGGAAGATGTATTAGGAACAAATGCTGTAGATAGAGATCAATCAGAAACTAGTAAACCAGAACCTAGAACTAATAGACAATCAAAAGTGGATATTCCAGAAACACAACACCAGTGGAAAAGTAAATCAGCTGCAGAGATTAGAGCGAAAATCAAAAGTCCTCTTGATTATGCAAAAATGAAGTTTGAGGAAGGAGAAAGAAATTCATTACAGTCACCTATTGAACTGTCAACCTCCTTTAAAGGTGCAAAGAAATCTAAGAGTAAAGGTCACAAGTCCGGAAAACAACGACCAGCTACTATACATGCACCTGCTACTTCTATGGAAGAAATGCTAGGTGTGGAGCCTAAATATGGACAAACCTTACATCCAGAGTATGATGCAGATAGAATAACATCAGAATCAGAACTGTCTCAATCTGATATGGAAGTTGCTCAGTGGTCAACACAGGAATATAAACCATCCCAACCAGTCCATAGATCTGCAACTCAAAGTGCTGAAAGGCAAATAAAGACTCCAACAATAATGCAGCCGGTCACTGGTCCAGTTCCACAACGTAAAACACCAAGAAAGCAAGAGCAATACATTGAAGCCAGAGCAGCAGCTTTCAGTGAACCATCATCTAAAACAAATTCTCTAGAAAGAAAGCACAGATCAGATAGAAATTTATCATCACCAAAGATTAGGCTTGTGAAAGGAGAACTGCATCAGTTGGCTGAACAGAGGTTTAGCAAGCCTAACACAGTTGGTAATGAAGCGTTTGCATTTGGAAGTATTTATGGTCAGAATGAGCAACAAACTGCTGAATCCAAGTCAGTAAAATCAAAAGACATGCAAAGAAAAGCATATACATCTGAATCTGATGTAGATGAGAGTCGTGAGAGACAGATGCTGAACAACAAACCTAACCTAACAAATACATCAAGTGTAGAGGAGTATATTGAATCAGATCCAGAAGAAAGACTCAGCAAAGCATCATCATTAACAACTCTCAAGCAACTTAGTATTGGCTCATCATCACAGAAATCATTTGACAGCTTTGCATCTTATGCAAGTGATAAAACCTTCTCCCCTACTTCACCGAAAAGAGAATCACAGTTTAGCTTTGAAAAATCCCCAACTCCACAGTATGCCACAAGCAAATTGAATGAATCTCTACCACAGACAGCTGAAAAAACATTTACCCAACAGCCTGAATATGAAGAAAGCGAGCCGGTAGAATCTCAGTCACATAAGACCATGAAATCTTTTGCTGAACCAGCGCATTACGCTACAAGTAAAATAAATGAATCCCATGCACAGAAAGCTGTCAAGACATTTGCTGAACCTATTATCATGACAAGTGCAAGTCTGGTTTCCCAGTCCAGCAGAGAGGAAGATGTTGTTTTATCACCCACTGAAGTTAAAGCATTGGATAGTCAAAATGTCTCAACTACTAGTGTTGTGAAACAGGGATCTCTTGAAGGGATGAGGAACGAACCTCAACTCATTAAGCAAGGTTCTACAGAAAGGTTTAGAGAACAAACAAAATCAATGACGCCAGACACAACAACATCCAGATTAATTAAACAATTTTCCAGTGAGAGTTCGAAAGAAGAACCAAACTATTCACCTTCAAGAATAGTGAAACAGAGATCAAGAGATAGCATGATAGAAGATGAATCTTTGCATGTAGAAAGCACATCAACATCGAAAATGTCAAAACAATATTCCAGTGAAGATAGATCAGAAGAACCTGGAAGAACAGTGGACACTACTCCAGCAAAGTTAGTAAAACAGCAATCGAAAGGCAAAGAGGAAGATGGTAAAACATATGATTCACCAACCTTAAGATTGATTCAACAGATGGAGGAACAAGATACTGGCAAGACACCACAAATGGTCAAACAGAGTTCAGTTGAGGCTAGAAGAGAAGAGTCAGCAAAAACTGAAGCCACTGCATCCTCAAAGTTGGTCAAACAAGTTTCTAGCGAAAGAATGAAGGATGTACAACCAACTTCCGATCATTCAGATCTTGCAGAAGGCCCTGATGCAGAGAGGAAACCTGTTCCAGAGAGACAAATATCTTTTACCAGTTTACAATTAAGAAGTACCAGTATAGAAGAGGTTAATGAAGAAGAGACTTCTGGACTTTCTGATGTTGTTTCAGAGCAGCAAACAACCTCAGAATGGAAACATGTAGCTCCACCCAAACCTATAAAGCAACAATCTTTAGAGAGAAAAGCTTCATTTGAGAACAAAGATGTGCTACCAAGTCTGCCTAAGAGACAACCTTCGCTTGAAAAGAAAGCATCGTTTGAATATAAGCCTCAAACACCAACCAGCCCTAGAAAGCAACCATCTTTTGAATGTGTGGCTCAAGTGCCAAGTGAGCTTGGACAAACAGACCTCACCATGGAGCAAATAAATAGAATTGTCAATCCACCTCAGGCTTTTACTGATGAAGTTGACGCTGAAACTACCGAACCGACAGATGCTGAACGTGAAGAAAAAGTAAAAGCCTTAACCACAAAGCATATCATGCAGTACACACCACTGGTTGATGCTAAAGATGAAATAGAAAGAAGATTTGCTAAGAAAGAAGCTAAGTTGAAAGCAAGAAAAGAGGCAGCTGAACAAGAACTGAAAGCCTCTGATGATCATAAACAAGAGGAGACTGATATAGCACAAGAAGAACTTCAGACATCAAAGCCTAAAGTTGATGAAATAAAGTTGCATGATGAATACCAACAAGCTAAAATAAAAATGGCAGAAGAAAAAATAAAGGAAGAGCGTATGAAAATAGAACAAGAACGAATTAATGCAGAACAAGAAAGAGTTAAAGCAGAACAGGAAAGAGTTAAAGCAGAAGAAGAACGAGCTAAAGCAGAACAAGATCGTGCTTTTGCAGAGAAAGAATTGGCTAAAGCAAAGCAAGAACAGGTGAGGGTGGAACATGAATGTGCCAAAGCAGAGCTAGAACGTTTAAAAGCAGAGAACGAAATTCTAAAAGCGCAGCAAGAGCTTGCAAAGGTAGAACAAGAAAAGTTAAGGCTCCAAACAGTTGCAAAGACTGAAGCAGCCACTTTTCACCCACAGGTTAAGGAAGGGGCTCATTCTCAAAAGCCAACATCAAAATTAGAGAAGAGAATTTCACAGGAAGACCATGCTAAAGTAGAGCAAGATATACAAATCATTAAAACCGTAGCAACATCGGAGACTAAAGTTGAAGACAAAAAGGTGCCACCAGAACCAGAGGTGAAAACAAGGAATGAAGCTGTTAAACAAAGTCAATCTCAGAGAGTTACCCCTAAATTAGATGAAAGGAAAATAAAGCAAGACAGTGCCAAAGTAGATCAAGAGCAAACAACTATTAAGACTGCCAGTAAAACTGAGACAAAGGTAGACAGGAAACAGCCTCTACCAAGTTTGACAGAAGTTCGTAAATCACAAATTCAGTCCTCCAAAGGTTCATCAATATTTGATAAATTTAATCAAGGTGGAGATGCTCCATTTGAACTAAATGTATCAAGAGTCCAAAGTAAGCCTACACCTAAGGTTGCAAAGACTGAAAGTAAAGAGTCAAACCAACAGTATGTTCCTGCAACTGATGCAAAGGTGTCTGTTCCTGAAGTGAAAGAACATGCCAAACAACCTGTCCAAAATACAGAATCAAAGAAAGATGCCAATCAAATTAAGGAACAAGCCAAACAGCAAGTTCAAAAGACAGGAACAAGGAAAGATGCCAACCAAACTAAGGTAGAAGCCAAACAGCAAGTTCAAAAGACAGAACCCAAGAAAGATGCCAACCAGACTAAAGAACAAGACAAACAACCAGTTCAAAAGACAGAAGCAAAGAAATTGATTGAAGTGAAAGACACAGCTAAACAATCTGCGCAAAAGACAGAGTTAAAGAAAGTTGTAGTTGAGAAGAAAGCAACTACAAAGCAACCTGTCCCAAAAGCAGATCTAAAGAAAGTACCTGTTGAAAATAAAGAAATATCTAAACCACAAGTCAAGAAAACTGATACAAATATTGTAGAAAGCAAACAAACAATTCAACTCAGTAAACAAACTGATCAAGAAGGCAAACAGTCAACTCAACAAAGTAAACAAACAATTCAACTCAGTAAGCAAACTGACCAAGAAGGCAAACAGTCAATTCAACAGAGTAAACAAACAATTCAACTCAGTAAACAAACTGATCAAGAAGGCAAACAGTCAATTCAACAAAGTAAACAAACAATTCAACTCAGTAAACAAACTGATCACCAGAACAAACAGTCAATTCAACAAAGTAAACAGACAGTTCAAACTATTAAAGCTGCTGATGCCAAGAAAGTAGTCATTGAAACAAAAGAAACTTCAAAGCAATCTGTGTCTAACATTGATTCAAAGAAAATGAAAGAAGATAAAATTGCTAGTAAAACATCTGAAGTTAGAAGAATTGAAAAAGTTGCTGAGGCAAAAATAGAACCACCACAGCAGAAAGACCTGAAGAAAGTGGAGAGGAAGAAGACATCCGATATAAGTAAAACTGAAGTTATAGAAACCCGATTACAAACAATTAAAACTAAAAGATCTGGGCCTCTTGCTAAAGCTGAGGAAAGAAACATTAAAGAAGAAATAAAACTTAAAGCTGTCAGTAGGTTTGATAGCTTCGACGAATCAGCCAAACCAGAGAAGTCCAAATTCCAGATAATGAGGGAAAAAGTTGCTCAACAAGTTTTAGTGAAACCTACACCCATTGAACCCATTGACCCTGAAGAATTTGAAAAAGGAAAAATGGTGAAACCTCCGACAGTGGAAAAAAGTGTTACACAACAGAAAATAGTTACGCAGAATGTTGTTGAGAAAAGGATTGTAGGAAAATCTAAATCAGCGTCAAAATCAAAATCGAAAGTATCGGACACTAGTTTAGATGATATTTTAAGTAAGAATGTGGACTATTTAACTGACGCTGAACCAATTGAGCCCAGCAGAGGCCGGTCCGACAGAAAACTGTCACGACCTCAGAGTATACATGAGCATCAAAGTAAAACAAAGCGATCATTGAAGAAGAAAGTATGTTCTCGGAGAAGCAAATCTGAGGATCGTTCACGTTTTAAGGTTAGTGATGACAGTGATAATTAATATTAGACAGAACTCCTAGATTTTAAACAAACATTGATTCTAGCTAAGCCTGGCGTTGTTGTCGCCCTTATTGTAGCTAAACGTTCTGTGTAGGCTTTTTCTATTTGTTCATTCTTGCTATTGCACAGGAATGTTTATGCTCTAGGTGTTGTCATGTGATGTTTCTTATGATTTTATTGATGTTAGGTATAATATAATCAAGTGTTGACATTTTTGTGGCGAAACAGTGGCATAGAATTAGAGCTTTGAGCTATTTTGGTGTGTGAATGTTAATGCTAGTTTGAAGTAACATGTACTGGTTCTTTTTACAAAATTAGATTTTTGAATGTTTGTTTATAATTTAGTCTGTTTGCAACAAGTTCAATAGGATTTCTGTAAAGGGGAGCATGCCTTCTAATTTCTCTTTGATAAGTTGCATAAATCATTTAGTCAATTAAGTACTTGTGATTAGTTGCAACGAAATTGTTTAAGTTACATAGACCTTATTGATGATTATTCATTATAGGAAATCATTTTTACAAAGGATATATTGATTCAATAGGACAAATCATATAGTACTTATAGGCTCTCTGACAAGTTATATTCAATAATTTCTGTCACAGTTAAATATTTAGTTGATTTTTGTGACACATTATAATTGCAAACATTTCTTTGACAAGTTAAGTTTTTTGATAATTTCTGTAACAAGTAGTTTTTTTGGTAATTTTTGTAATGAGTTTACTCTTTATTGAAACCTGAGTAAAACAATCGACTTAACATCCAGGTTGTAGATTCTGATGATGAGATTGAGAGGTCAAGGTCAAAGGTTGCAGAAGATGTTCCAAGGTCAGGGGTTGGGAGGTCAAATGTCAAGGACTCAGAATCAGAGTAAGTCTATTTATAGAAACCATAACAACAATAATAACTCCAGATTTTAGGGGCTAGGGCTAGACTTGTTTTAATGTAGCATGCAGTCGTTGCTCAATGTGGTAGGCCCTAACATCAGAAATCTGTGTGATATAATCTCATATAATCAGACAAACTAGTATATATACCTACAGAAGTCTTAATTGGGATTTTCTGAATCACATGTATAATCGAACGTTTACTTTGCATACCTATTTGGCAACCAGTTATTGTAGCATTTTTGCAGCCTTTCTCTTCACCCACATGATAGCTTTAATAAAGAGTTACCACCTCATGCCATGTCTTTTAAAATACAATTAAATGGATTCAATATGAGGTTGAATATAAATGTGATGTTATATTGCAAGATATTCTCAAGCTTGACTTGATACAACGTGTTGTTTGGGAGTCGGTTAGAATTATATGAGTGTATACAAGGTCTGGTTAAAGGTTTTGCACGGCAATTGGGTGTCACTGTCTCACTCTCTCCAAGCACCATTAATTTCATTATCTAAATAGTGGGTACACATATAACCACTATGTATCCAATCTACTGTCACACCAATTACTCTTTGCTCTGTGCCAAAAAGGCTACCATGTTTTGTACCAGTAGAGATCAGTGTGGTATTGGTTAACTGGAAAACTGTCTTAGCTACGGTATATATGAGATAATTATGCTGTTAGGACAGTTTTCTGTTTAGCCCTCAAAGTATGCTTGCTGCCAAGGTGTGGGTGTTTGGATGATTGTTGTACCAGTTCTGTACAGATCCTTTTCCTGTGATGTATTTAAAAGTGCAATATGAATTATGGCTTTCATTGTCATATAGTTTTTGTATTTATGATATATAAGAAGAGTGTTTTTTAAATATGTGTTGTGTTTGTAGTGGTATCAACAGTGTATTAAAGTTAGATTGTTGTTGTATACTTATTAGATGTAATATTTAATAAATTAGTAATAACTTGTAGAAGCCGCAACATTCTGTATACATATGATTATAGATTTTAGTAAACTTGTAAATAGAATATAGTAACCTAGAGGTAGTAACACCATGTAAAGAATGGGTATTCTAAAATGAAATTGTCATGCAAGTGCCTTCCTTGTACAAAATTATAGTGAAACTTCTTTGAACCAACCACCTTAGCATGAGAAATTGTAATTGTGTATCCATAGCAACGCAAGTCTGGCTATTAAAAAGTAGTGTTTGGGAGGGTAAACACATTGTCCAATATATGTATCTGTCAAATCAGGTTAATTATAGCTAGGATACAGTTTTAGAAGGATGCAATGTTGATACAGACATTTATACAAGGGGATTCCTAATAGGAGCACTTACTGTCTGTCAGTAGTAGGGTTCCATTTAGTATGTCGACAGTAAGCTAGATGGCAGGTATTGCTCTGAATGACTGTCTTGTACTGAAGTAGCAATAAACCAAAGCAACCAATCACGTAAAGGCTATGAGGTTGATTGGTTTAAAGAAGTTTCACTGTATATAGACTGAGCCTTACCTCTGTGATAAATAAACAAACTGTTGAGATTAAATGTTATTTATATCTTGTTTTGTTGTTTGATATATATGCACCTGTATTTATTATGGATGAGAATTCCCTCCCATGTATTATTATTGGAACAAAGGCCTATGTTATTCTATCTTGTATGCAGTAGGTACAATGTTCTTGATTTTGGTAAAATGGTCTAGTGCAATGTTTAACTATTTTTCCCACTGAATGGACAAAACCTTTGGCAGTTTGATTACTAAAGATATATGTTGCCTTAAACCCTCTCAGTTTCAACTTCCAGGTTAGATTTAATGGATTGCCTGCCTTCTGGAATGCTCAATTTTTGATTTGGATAACAGAGACCATTGTTTAAATGTTGACTTAACTTGTCCCCTTGCTTTAAAATCTGACGTTAAACCGATAGAGTAGTCTCCCTTTCACTGTCAATTTCAGTTTGGTATAATTCTTACTTCATACATATGTTTAAGTGTTTGAAATAAAACTAAGTGCCAAATGTTGCCCTAATGTAGTAATCAAGCACATCATCGTCATAATTCATTGGACAGTATTTGAAACTTTACTAGGTAATCATAAAAGTTTTGCTGTCAAATTATTGTCAATATTGTTGAAAGTTTTTTCCTTTTAGGTTATACTCTCCTCGCTTTAAAACCACCATTTGTCGGCTTGTGGTGGTTATGCTTCTTTTAGATAAAAACCAAAAAAAATGTGAGAAAATGTATTAAAAATGTCAGCTGACCGTGATATAATTAACCCTACCTGTGTGTTCAATTGTTCAATTAGTTGTAGTGAATATATCTTAACAGAATCTCAATTTCAGAAAATAAAACCCCCCTTACATTGTTAGTTTGTGTGGAAGATATTTGTTTGCTATTTAAGTTTGTTTATATTTCTAGCTGTTAATGGCATAAAAAATGATTGATGCTGGTGTACACAAAATAAAATAGTTTTAAAGACTAAGTAGATCTTTTCTATTGTCTTTTTTTTCACAGCTCATCTGGCAACATGTTCACAAAATTCTTCAAGATAAACACTCTTGTCAACCAATGTATTACACAACCGTTATTAACTGTTTCCTAGCTCTACAATATTTGGAACTGACAGACTTATTATTATGTGTTGACGTGAATTGTTTGAATATGACAAAGCACCATCCACATCTGTAACTGCGTCTGCTTTCTCAGCTAATGTTAAAGTAATACTATGCGCATCTCAACACATTTGTTCAATCATACGATATTGCTTCAGAAGCTTTAAACAACTTTAAAAAGATCCATTACATGTATTAACC
>ENA-OREC01000895-OREC01000895.1-marine-metagenome-genome-assembly--contig:-NODE-895-length-13564-cov-11.625788_pt1 | contig 13564 bp, 7 predicted proteins | sample MGYA00248626_ERZ508543 | MGnify/ENA primary metagenome ERZ508543 (study PRJEB26211, sample SAMN05518279) | marine metagenome | isolation source: Puget Sound, Washington, USA | host: Bankia setacea... | reverse complement strand
GGACAAGCGTTGAATCTAATAGTCGTCGGGTTTGTAATCAATTCAAAAAGTCATACATATATTGACATGTAAGAAAGACATCAAATAGCGTGTGGTGTTAAGTGAAGCTCGGTATCTTACTCCGAATTGAACAGTTAATAAAGAAACCTATTACAATGTGTATTGTTCCTAAAATAAGGTCACCAATAGGTTAACTGATTTATTAAGCTACACACAGTGAAACAATCACTGATCTTTATTTAGGCTCACGCATATTACATTTGTGAAATATCGCTACTTCTAATTAATTTCTATTTCAATGACTAGAAACAATTATTATGCGGAAAATAACCGTATATTGGCATATTTGCAGGTCATTATATTGAATTGAATCAACACTTCTGTTATTAATTCTATTTTTCACTCAACCTAGATTAATTTGAAACATCGCACTTCAACATTTTTACTTTGTTTCGGTTCTAAATGCTCGAGCATTCTATTTTAGTTTATTATCCGGTTTTGGTTTTAGCCAGACCGGTTTTCCCTAGATTTACCGTTTGTCAGGTTTTAGCTAGATTTACCGTGTGTCAGGTTTTAGCTAGATTAACCGTTTGTCAGGTTTTAGCTAGATTTACCGTTACAATGTAGTCAGACTTTTCCTACACTGACCGTTAACACTACACTAATATAATACCATTACTGGGCATGTTATAGTGACTAGGAACAATGATCTTCTTGCTTCTCCTACTTAATGATTCACCACTTGTAGAGGACCTTTGTTTCATTCTTTATTCATGGCTATAAAATGCAAATGAGTAAACACTTCCTTTTGTAGTAATCTGCTAAAACAGACTATGAATAACTGTACGAGGAAGGGTGAGTGATCGAGTTAAGGGGGATGAATAACCGAGCAACATTAACTCCTGTCGTCATTGATTCTGTGAGCAATATAAAATGTAACTTTAAACCATCATTGCGTGGGCGATACATCACAATAACACACTCACTCAAGTAGTCGTGTACATTTCTGAAAATACAGACTTCGATTAGTAATGAGAGAACGAATATGGTCTAGAATGGAACATATCAAAAACGAGCTTCTTAAGTGGAAATGATTCTTCAAAGAGGTTCACATATGTTTATCTTTTTTGAATAATTAGAACTCTTTTAACAACTAATTGTATGCGTTGAGGAAAGGAGAACTGGACACATATGAACCACCAGTAACACATTATTCATTTATTTGTTTGAACTCGAATGAAAGCTATGGCCCACTAATTATAACAACGCTTCAAATCTACATAGTCTTCTACATATACAAACTTCAAAACATAATATTACGTATATTCTGTTTGCGGTTTGACGTCTAACAGCTGCCGACTACAGAAACCACCAGTTGTAACGAGTCGTAACTGGTTGCGTTTATCCCATAGTGCTCTATTTAAAACACGTACATAAAATGACACAAACATATGGTGCCCTGATCTAAATTAAAACCCAACCACACGTAAATAAATCGTATATAGATATCAAATACTATACATGCACGTCAGATATGGCAATTCAACAATAGGTTTACATCTATTTCAACATACGGATATTAATTTTCTATTTCTGTCCAATTATCGTAAAGTAATACGCTTACATCTAATGAAAGCCTTAAGCCGTATTGACGTTGTTGCGGCAAAAGTCGAGATATATCCTTGAGCATTGGTGCTTATTGACATCAATTATGGGCCATTTGTCCTGCCATATTTATATTAGAATTAAACTAAAAGGTGGTAACATATTTTTCTCGAGTATATTTGATTAAGCTTTCACTATTGACCTTTTCCTATATTTCATCTAAGCTGGAACAGTCACGGATAGAGTAAAGTGCTTAATTATACACTTTGGCTCACAAGTAAACAATATGTAAGATAAAAAATACGTGAAGCAATAACCTTCATCTCAATAGAATTATGTACACATTAACATTCTAGAATAAACACGAACACGTGTACAGTCATATACTTTGTCCATGGGTTTCCATTACAAGGTCAGTTTGAACAGCGAAAGAAAGAAATGGTATATGTTCTTACAGTCGAAGCGCAGATATGAATGTTTAGTTGTATGACTCAAATTGAAACTTGAAAGACATGGTTGATAATCTATACACATGTGTGGGTTTATACTAGCACATCTAAAAACACGCAAACTGTTACCCCTAAGCGTCCCAAACAACATCCCAAAAATAGCCCAGGGAGAGAGAAACACAAACCAGATGCCCTAGCTGAAAGACCAGTTTATATTTACCCTGACAGATCAAATGTTTCAATTTCGTTCTTGTTTATATATTTTCAGACTCAGTAGAGCAAAGAACCAGCGTGTCTGTGATACTCAACCAAGAAGAGTCTGTCTTAGAATTGATAGAAGAAAATAACGTGGTAAGTATTTATTTTCTACTATCACGTGTGTTTATGTTTTAAAAACCTTGTTGCGGTATCTAATATAATCACAGAATTTGCCGCAATTACAAGTAGCACAGAGCAACCACTTCACTATGACCTCTTATATTTGAAGAACTGTATTCTGACTTCAGCACTACAATCTCAAGATGATAAATAAAAAAATGCATACATAATACATAGTGCAAGAAAGGCACTTTACAAAGTATATACTTTATTATTACAAATATGTCATGCAAATGAAACTTGTTTCACATTGATATATTGAATGAGCGTAATTGTTAGTATTCGTTTGGTTCGGTCAGGTTTATAAATATACATAGTTACATTAATACTTTACCGTGTTAAGTGAGTAAACTGACCGATTTAAGTGAGTAAACTCACCCAAAGTGTGAATTCGGACGCCTCTAGTTTACTTATGCAACTGTGTCATTGTTTCTGGTTTCACTGACAGTTTTAGCCTCTCCTGCCAGGAAGTACTTGTAATGTTCCGGTGTTAGTGAGATAACAGATGCCTTATGCAACAATTCTTGGACTTTCTAAGTGTCGTCCATAGCGCCCTAAACATGCCACACTAGCAGCTTTATTTTCTTGATCTAACTCTTCTAAGGTTTCTACACCCGTTTTATTTCCTGACAAGAGTGGTTTAAGAGCAGCTGTCCTGGAGTAACCCAAATCGCTATCGCGGCAAAAATAGAATCCATGATACTTGTGCCATAACATCTAAATGTGAAAGCTTTTACTCATCTGACAACAACTCATTGAGGAACTGAATATACAACTGGCCAATGCCCTCTTAAGAAGCTCCTGTGGTTGTATTCAATTTGGTGTTTGCGTTAGCCAAATAAAGAAATGGTACAAAAGTCCATCGCCCTATGTGTTTATGGTTGTTTGCAACGCCGCTTTGATTCCTCTTTTGATTTCTTGGAAAAAGGCAACAGCTCGCAAAACATCAAACATGCAATAAGAAAGGAAGACGGTATTTGGACAATGTCATCACTCCGGATTTAGAATTCTCTCCGTATAGCATTTGTCTTACCGGAGCATGTAACATTGAACGCGCCATGCAACCTGAACAAAGCCAGCACAAATGAGCCCTTTTGTATCCAAGCTTAGCAATTGAGCGAGCTTAACTATAAAGTCAACATTAATCAACTTGGCATGTAACAGGTTTTGGGATCCCTAGGCTTAAGATTTATTTGGTTTTAATCAACAAGGCTTCTCTCTTCTCAGAGGATTCTAACACTATACTAGTGTCTCTTGCATTGAATACAACATGTATTTGATAAGAAGAATGCTTTTGGAGAAACATATGTTGTCAGGAATACCATCGGAATTTGAGACACACTTGAAAACATTCCAAAACCACAAGGTGACTAAACAACCTTCCATTACAATAATCTGTCAACAAACAACAACCGAATGTGCTTGTACAAAAATAGACTTCCAGTGTTATTTTAAGCACGGAATCAATAAGGTATGCGATTGAAATGTTTGAAATAGGCTAGACTCGTATCACTGCTGAAAGTCATTGTTTGTAGGCAGAAACCCAAGCTGCTTTCAGAATTTCAATTTTAGAATCGTTACTTATTGGGAGGGGCTATTGACAGGCAGTGTACAGTGAAAGCTTCAGACTGACTTTACTGACGTCAACGGAAATTAGGGAGTAGTCTGAAAGATTTAAAGATTATTAAAACAATACCAAGACAGTTTTAACAGTTCTAGAAACGTCGGGGAGGGGGGGGGAATATCAGCAATCGAATTAAACATACACACACTTGTTATATCTTAGAAAGGCTGGTTCTTTTGGAACAGCTAGTATTGGTTAAATGACCATATTTACTTTTAGACACAGTATACTCTTTCTGTGAAAATTAAAGGGTCTACCGTTCAGAGGTTTCTAGTGCGTGCTTTCTGTTGTTAAATAGTTATCGCAAACATGAGCCAAATATTCGCATTAAAAGGGACATATAGACAAAACCGTCGATGGCTTTAACCACTAAACACCGATTTATTCTTATGTTTCAGTGTCTCATATCTTGCTTTAGTAATTCACAACAACGCGTGTGGTATTTAATATAAACATCACTAAGAAAGGACTATTCTTGGATGGAAGGAAATAACGAAATTAGTCCCATATATGTCATTCACGATACGAGAGCAGGTCACCCCTAAGTGTGTAACATTATATGTTCAATTTGGTTTTCTCCTTTCTTGTTGATCATTCTATACCAATCAAACATAAGCATGCTGGCGTCCCTTCTCAACTTTCGCAGTTCAAACATATTCATCAGAAGCGAAAACAATTGATGTAAGGCAAGGCAAGAGAAGGGAGAATATAAACAAGATAAATAAGTCGATAAAAACGGAAATTAATTTCATTTAGGCAACGGTGATCGATGCTTCACGACGTCCATTTTAGCTAGTTCGCACTAAAATCTCTATTCCAATTAATCAAGAGTGAAAGGGTTCCCTCTATAGTGGGATCCATGTGCAATCGATGTCACATTCCTCCAGTTGATCGCCATCTTTACTGAACCAGATAAAGGCTAACAAGATTCGGTTGTTCAAGGGATACTTGTATTTCCCAAGGGGGCGTTTGCCTGCGGTTCAAAAATGCAAGGGCGGCCATTTGCCCCGGAGGAGGGAGATGTTGTTAGAGTGGACACAATAATGGGTAACAGCTAGGCAACATTAGTAAGATAGACATTAATCACAAAATGTATGTCCAATCCATTCTAAAGTTCTACGAATCTCGTTATTTCATGTGATGGCGTTTTCTGTTATTCAATTCTACAAAGTTTCCATAGCTAATTAATGTGTTGACCTTTACGTCAATAAAATGTGTTTGTAAACAGTATATACGTTTTGACATTTCCTCGCCATTGTTTGTCTTTAAACTTTACTGAATAGGCGAACTTGGTAGAACATGTGTACTAAGATACATAACTATTTTTGTTACATATTAACATAATGACAACAGGCAGAGTATGTACCCTATATCAAACTCCAACAACATCCAAAACAGTATTGACAACATACTTTATGTATCACTGGGCAAAAGCATGAATATCATAGATGGAAAAGTACAGCTATTCTGCATAGTCAAACATTTTCTGATAAAACGCATTTGTCACTTAAACATCGCCTGAGGAATCATAACTTGTCTCAAACGTCGCCTGAGGAATCATAACTTGTCTCTATTTATGTCGTAGACACTCGATTGTGGTGTACTTTTTTTCTCGACCTTCACTCCCAACTAGGTGAAGATGTCTGACTGAGAAGCAATCGTCTGTTATTGCTAAGCTGGTTTAATTAAAACGCTTGATTGAATAGAGAGTTGCATTCAGATGATGTTTGGCAGTTGTCATCTTGTCTGTGTATAAGGGGTTGGCCAGCCAGGGAGCTTGTTTCAGGTGTATACGTCTTAGAGGGGTTCCATACGGATTTAGCTGAGTTTTAATGCATTGCCAAGTTCCTCATTCTGTCACTATTGTAACTGAAGGATTTTATTTCTGTAATAACGTTTGCATCATATGTAAGGTGTCTATTACCCCATATGCTTCTAATTCATGTAACAAAAGCGCCGTATGATCTAATATATTTCTGTATCAACGTTTGCATCGTTAAGTGATGTGTAAATGAATTGCAATCGGCTTCATTTGATTGGTGATTTGTGTAAGTTGTCTGATGAATGGTAAAAAAGTCATTTGTGATCAGAGCAGAACATTTAGTGTCAAAGTTGTTGCCATCAGGGTATCTAATCATTCCCACTCTCTTTTGTGATTCTTGCTTGACGTCCATTACAGTATTCAACGATTATGAAAAGCAGTGATTTCTCAGTCTAGAGTGTGGGATATAATTCAATGAAGTGCTGTTCGCCTACGATTTACATTTATGTATAATGCTATCAGGGGATATGTGGACATTAAATCACCATATGTTGGAGACTAAGCAATTGGAAAGAGTTAGCACTTTTTCCTGTTAAGCATTCATTTTCGTTGAACAAATACCAGGATTGTCGAAAAGGCGATGGTAACTGTGAATGGTGTTTCTACATCAGTAGCTTCATTGTACGATGGCCTAATTGTACCGGAATACTAATGATACGATCACCCATGCAATCAATCATATAACAAAATGTGTTCGGTTCATAATGTCATTGATGCTTTCTTGATATGTTCACGGTCAAGTGACTATACAGGAGAGATTACCCCAGTATTCGTTGTCCGATAGCTGGAATTCGGTGATATCGAATATTGCGTAAGAAGGTGTAACAGATTGTGGCACAATCGCTCACCATCTAAAATGTTAAACACATTGTTAATATGCGATCGGCTCCAGAATTATTCGCTTTGGACGTATGAGTGCTAAATTGTTCAAGTCATTAATACATTTTAAATCAGCAATTTATAAGTTGGAGCTGTTAATGTTCATTCGAACGATTGATTTAATGCAAATGGAATTTTAACTAATTTGCGTTCAAATGCTTGCGTTGATGGAGATCTGTTGTTTGGAATAAACCTGCAAGAGAAGTAACTTGCAGTTTCTGGTAAAAAAGCAACATTATATAGTTTTAAGTAAACGCATTACAAAACATAACAAGTAAACACAAGGCCGAATGAGAACGTTCTGAATGCACAAGGGAACATATGAATAAACACTTTCCTTCATACAACACCAGGTCAAAGCTCTTGCTACAATATATCTTGTAAAACGTATGCCTAAGTGGAACACATGTTGGAGACGAGATTTCTGTTTCGCTGTCCTTGGCTATTTGTTAGAGCCATGCTGGGGACGTGTACCATAACACATACATGGCTCCCCGATTGATAACGGCCTTTGGTAATTGGTTGTGTCCAACAGCTGTGCCCACTTGTCCTTCAAAGGTCATTTACCCATGTAGTCATTGGGTGGTAAACAAACATCGATGGATTGTGAGTTCCTGTATGTATTGGATAATTTGTAATAACGTATGCATCTATTAGCAAAGAACCTTGAATATAGTTTAAAGTCATTGCACATTTTGTTGCAAGACAATAATCAAGACAAACAACTAATTGATAGGCATTTAACATATTCATCCACGTTCTAATTAAAATTTAAAATGCATACTTTCCAACCTAACAGCACATCCATTTTCTAGAACAATGCCATTTCAACATAACAATAACGGATACGCATTTAAACATTATAAGGTCAACCTTAAATCAACAAATGCATTATTTCAAAGACTTACAATTACATCAAGCATAGTAATTGATAAAGCTTAACTTAAAGTAATAAAGCACACTCTCAGACTGAACATCACATCAGTATTAATATCGTCTTCAAAAGTAATAATAACAAATCTCAATTAATGTATTATTTAGTTCTCTTGAAATACTTGCAAACCATAAAAGCTAAAACCGTCATGTCAACGTAACCGTAAAGCACAATGTCATAATACAATCTTAAAACGACTTATAATAAAACTAAATCGGAAATAAAACACATCACAATAATGCCACATTAAACTTTACCAACAGTCTTGATTTACAGTTTGTGTTAACTTGATGAAATAACAACAGTATGAACAAGAGTTAAAATTAAAAATGTCAATGTAATTCGTACTTTTATACCAGACGTATATAACCATAATTGGAAAACGGTACATGTGACAAATTCCACAATACTTCTTGCTCAGGTATTTTTCGTAAAGTTCTCAGAGAAAACATAGTTTTGCTGGACTTTTAAATACCAATGGAGTCCCAGCAGCGAAAATAACAATTCATTCGATATAAACACCCTGTTCTTCCTTCAAATAGACGTTGTCAATATGGTGGGATATTTCAAATTACTTCATGACCGTCTGATTCTTGATTTAATTATATTTTCCGCACTAAAATAGAAAACAATTTGAATTCATTGAGTAAACAGAATCAACATCCAATGCCAAAGCCGTGGCCTCGTGTAGAAGTCCTTGACCATAGGCAAAATGCGTCACAAATATTGTATTCATTTAAACTTCTTTAGTGAAGATTCTGAGACACTGTTGCCTCTGGCGATGTAACGGAGAATTTAATATGATTTCGTGGTTTGTAATCAGACGTAACGTTTTTCTTTAAAGCCCTCTGGTCATTCGACCGTATGTCTAGTTTATTAGTTACACATTACTTGGACGGGGAATTCTATGTTATACCCCATGCAATCCTCTCCCTGTTATTGTAGCTTGCGTCAATTACCAAACGATAATGACCAATCCGCTTCAAGGAGCTCAACGCTCGTTATAAACAAACCGTTTCGCTTGGTTACCATGACTACGCGAGAATTGTGTGAGTGAAAATTATAAATCTTTAAATGAGAAGATATTCTTTGTAGCGTTTTGTCGGTAAATTGAAAGTTCTGTACATCCTTGCAAAGACCTCAGGCTAACTGAATGTCATTTTTGTCATAATTGTCTCCTCGAAATGTTTCCGCAAATGCTCACAGGTTCTGAGTTAACAAGATTGTAATCCGGTAACGACGATCAATCCTCTGTAGTGATTAAGACTTAGTTTCAAACGAAAATTGCTACAAATCGAATTAACCTCAGGGATATTGTGGTTTCTTCTGGCTCAGGGTAGTAGTTAAAGTTCCAGTTCACTTTCGTTGTTGGAATCGGGTTAAGACAAGGTTAATGATCATAGAATACAGAGCTTGTAACGCCATGAGACTCGGTAGTGTATAACTTGCGAACTCATCTCTGGGAAGTACATGGGTATATCGTCTAAGAGTATAAAACAACACAAACGTCACTATTAGTACTGAAGTTGTTTCACCAACGTTATTATATTTGTATTCACTCCATGTGACGTTTGCATTATCCTACCGGAAGTAAATACTTAGGCACCAGCAGTGCTTTGATTATGCTCGTTAAAGCCGTTACCCACACCTTAACTGATTTTGATTTGTCTTCTCTTTTTAGGCGGCACTAAACGAGTCACATGAGTTTGACGTGGATGCTTATATGATTGTGTATTCCTGCGCAGACAGAGCGTCCTTCCGGTCTGCCAGTATGACGTTGAAACGATTGAAGGAGGAGCTGGACAGTACCAAGACGGTGATGATTGTAGCGAATAAAGTAGACCTAGCCCGAAAACGACATGTCACATCTGAAGGTATGTGTTTTCAAGAATTGACTTTTCATGAAACAATAAATATAACGTTACTTAGATATAAGCATTGAGACACAGTTAACCTAAACTCGAATAGAGTTTCGATTCAACAGCTATATGTAGTTATATTATGTGACACTTGTCTCTGGACGGATTCACGTATAGCATATTTACGACAGGTAAAATGAACGCGTTTTAGAAATATGTTTAGACCATGCTCTTTCCTTGTTCGATTATTTTTTAAAGAAAGGTGTCGAACATATGTCAAGCTTGAGTTCAATGAACGGAGTACGAACAAGCATTGAATTAATCGGACTTAACTTGTGGCACATGTTTTGTACCTTTTAACATCATGTATGTATCTACTAGTCACTGTCAACAACTGCGATGTCACCAAAATCGCATTAGCTGTCAGATAACTAATTGTTGACGTCCACAGTCCATCCCACTAAGCCAATGGTAACACACATATATTGCCGCTAGTGGCTTCCCATGTAATGACAGACCTTTACACGATGTTGGCGCTGTTATGTTTCTCTTTCCATCACTGTCATCCGTTTATCAAATTAGCTAATCTGTTAAGCCCGTATATGCCTGAAGTAAAGACCTGTGCGGTCTGGTAATAGGTACGATATATAGCCGCGTATGGTTCGATAAGGTTGAATATGTCATCTTGGCTGCCACAATATCTCTTTGGATGACGATGGACTTTCCACATTCGTTGTACATGTAACGGAGCGTTTATGCACTTTGTTCGGTTTGAATATCACCACATTTATCAGATTTAGTAATGTTTTAACACAAAAAAGGTTATAGAATGAAGTCCCCGATGATGATCAAACAAATGACCCCTGATTTTCAATATAATCACGTCTTTGTGTTCTATTTTTCAGAGGGGCGATTGCTGGCTAGTTCCTACAATTGTAAATTCATCGAAACCTCGGCAGCTCTCAACCATAATGTTGACGAACTTCTTGCCGGACTTCTGAGTCAGATCCGCCTCAAGCAGTACGGACAGTTTATCAGGGACGAGGTGACAGGCAACAAGAAACAGCGTCAACGACAGAAAGGACTCACTGGTGCTCTACGAACGGCTCTACGTGGTGTATTTGGGAAGAAACAGAAAGTATCCGGAGTAGAAAACCTTTACGAGATTTAAATTTGACAAATGTTAAAGGATTGAAAATTGACATAGCCAAAATAGTATTTTGCATGCGAACTGAACATGCCAGTAGTCATACGAGAAACCGTAAAATAAGTCTACTTGCTGTGGGGCAGGACAGAGCGTCGAACACCTAGATGTTTAGTGATATATAACCTGCGAGGAAACGTTAAAAAGGGATCTTGGGATCTATAGACAAAGGTGTATCTGTGCTATTGACTGGGTAATTCTTTCTCTCACCGACGGCAAACTTTCTTATTAGAGAAATAGCGAAACGTGAGAAGTAGTTAAAACAACACACCTATAAGAGCGTAAAACAAACCACAGTTTCATTACATGAACTAGTTTAACTCAGTTTTTCTCACACGTTTTTATTAAAATTACATCTGCGTCGTGAAATGTGTGATTTAGGAAGAACATTGGGCATAACTGTGAACACACAAAAAGAAAATAAGAATGCTAAATATAGAAATGGAAATATTTCCTTTTTTATGTTATGTCTTGCTATGTAACCGTGGCATTAGATATGTTCGTATATATATATAAATTCTCAACCCAAAAGCAAAGTACGGTATTATACTGTATGACGCAAGAAGCTGGTACTCGCCTCGAGACTTAGATGTGTATTGATTGTTCGTTTCCCCTAAGTTTATAGAGAAAAAATAAAAGTATATCATTATGTAGATCGTGCGAGAAGAAAGGTGCTAAAAGGCAAGTCCTATTTTCTGCTTGGTGCCTTTAAACAAATGTTGATGATAACTCTAGGAAAGACGTACCATAAAACTAACACTGATTCTAAATAGAGATCTCTCTTAAGATACCATGGTTACATTTGTGTCAGCAACATAATAAGATATTCGTGCCGGCTTGACCTAAATACATTGTTTTACTTAATCACAAACGTAGTTAATGTCTCACCATATTCTGCTTGAAAGTAACAGTTATCCATGAAAAGTAGCTATATAAATGTCAATATGTTATACACATTTACCAGTAATTTGTGATTTAGAAAACTTAAGCATAGCAATAGTTTATATATATGACTAGGTAATCTTATACTGAGTGCAGGCAATGTGGTCTAATAGGACACCGTTGTTTTGATTATACTTTGTGTGATATACGCCATTTAGAAAGAGCTTATGTTTATGTTTAAGGAAATACAATTTTAAGATCTTTAGAGCCGCTGTCGAAAACTGCTAATCTGAAGCTCGCGATGTTTGTTCCTTTCATTGCTATTTGTTCATGTAAATCATATATATGCCTACATAATACTAATGACATTTAGCCTATCCTCATGTAAGTATCGAATGATGCTTTTGTGTTCCAATATAGCAACATCACTGGCCCTCCCTTGTGTTAACTAAGAATTCGTTTATCTCGATTTAACATATGGCCTTTTTCATGATCAGGAATAAGTACACATATATACGTAAATAATTATCTCTCTCTCTCTTTCTCTTTCTCTCTCTCTCTCTCTCTCTCTCTCTCTCTCCCCTCTCTCTCTCTCTCTCTCTCTCTCTCTCTCTCTCTCTCTAACTCACGTCATCTTATTGTTCTGGTGATGAAGTATTGTTCGATTGACCTACAATACTGCTTCTTATTGACACCATGTTGCAACCCTCCACACCTTGTATGCTGAATGATCTGGACTGCGAATGACTTGCTGGGTATATTTGGCCAACCTCTTGTCAAAGTAACGCCGTAATAGGGACATGTTGGAAGGGCTACAGAAGCCATATTGTTATAATTAGGTTTGGTCCATATAGAGTTTAGCATGTCGTTTTGGAATTAGGTTAACAGTGTGGGCAGCAGTCAACCGTCCTAAAAGAATACAGTTTACCAACGTTTAAAGTGCTACTTTCTATGTGTGTACCAATATTCATGTAATGATACGCAAACCTTATACTGTCCTTAGAAACCACATATTATAGAGTGAGGTTCAGGGTTCTTGTAGAGATACGTAATTACATGTACTCATATCATGTTTAATACGGTACTTTTAAAGATGGCTGATATTTCGTTTAACGTAGAACATTTTCTTTCTTTTCTCTTATTGATGGGTTCGTGCAATAACTACTTTAAACAGGTTTTTGTCATCTTTATCATAATGGGTTTATCGTCCCTAGGAACATAACTGTTTAGTTAAGTTTAAAGATATTTTGCTGCGTAATTAGTTGTATAAATCTGAGTGCTTTATATCGCGTGCCACAATGCATTGACTGCGGCGTTAGATTTATGAATGGAGGTTGTCTGAAAATATCTGCCGATCCCTCTTTGTCTGCTAATTGGCATCCACATTGTTGCATTGTGCATATTGTCATACTGCTACTTGGTATCCTTAGTTACGAAAATGCCAATTAATTCATGTTTCATGCAATAAGTTAGTTTACCTCATTCCAATTAACATAGGAAAACGTTGGTAATGCGCCATTCGTACGCTCTTTACTAGCCACGCAATCTTCCGTTTACTATGGGCAACAGAAACCGAAATATGTTCATGTAACGTATTTTATCTGGGTTTAGAAAATAATGGATGGTGAATAGATAAAACTCTGTGGAGTATGAATGTACTATAAAAAGAACAATTTTTCATGACTTGAATATGAAGCTAAGGGTATAGTGTCAATTATAAAAGAACAGCTAAAGGGAGTGAACTCTAGTTAAGCGTGAGCACTACTATTAGACAGGTCGGGTGTGGTTTCAGAAGCCTGTTATCTGCATTAGGAGTTATTTCAAGTGTGTATTCATGGTTCATAGTACACATATAACTATGAAACAATGTAATAATGTATAAATGTATCATAACAAATCATAAATGTATGTGAATATAACATGTAACT
>ENA-OREC01000894-OREC01000894.1-marine-metagenome-genome-assembly--contig:-NODE-894-length-13565-cov-13.216118_pt1 | contig 13565 bp, 7 predicted proteins | sample MGYA00248626_ERZ508543 | MGnify/ENA primary metagenome ERZ508543 (study PRJEB26211, sample SAMN05518279) | marine metagenome | isolation source: Puget Sound, Washington, USA | host: Bankia setacea... | reverse complement strand
AACTAAATTTACAGTGCAAGTTTATCTAATTAGTCTGTTGTTTTTAAAGTTGCTTAATTATCACCACAACCACATAACAATAATTAAAGATTAAATAATAATAATACATGTAATATTTTTTATATATAAGTTATATAAACATTTTTATATACTACTACTAATAATAATAGAAATAATAATAATAATAATAATAATAATACATGTAATAGTAATAATAATAAAATAATAATAATGGTAATATTAATAATATTTTTTTGAAGGTGACTTTAAAAGTTTCAAAGAGTGTATACTTGTTACAAACACTTTTTGTTATTCATACACATCAATTCTATATTCTTATGTAAAGTGTAAACAGTATGCATACTTATGTACATTACAGCTAAATGGCAATACTTATTTTCAGTTTAAACTCAGTTTTGTTGTAAGTACATTTTATTCCTAATATATTATTTTAAATGCTTAAATTAATATTTACTTTTCACTGTAATTTCTAATATAATACAGCTTTATAACAACATGGAATGTGTAATGCATATATACACAACAACTGTATTTCTCATCTCCAGTTTTCAGTATTGGTACTACATGTATAATATTAAAAGCTCATAGTGAAGTGAATTAAGTGAAGTTCAACAAGTGAACCAACAAAACAACTTCATTCATACTAGCACACTGAACGCATTAAAACCACGATTCATGTTGGCAGTTGGAATGAAATTAAATAAAAAGATTGAATTGAAATTACTAAAATAAATATTGCTGCTATGTATGTTAACAAAATACATGTAACTGAAATGAACACTTTCATGGTGGCAACTCAACTGCATAGTTAAACGTATGTAATTGATTTCATGTTTCATACTTTAATTATGACCGAGTGTATAAAGCTAAAGCAGCAGTTAAGAAAAACACTCACCAAAACTAATTAGATATGTAGGCAAATCAATTGTTGTTGTAAACATATATGTACTTATATATTGGTATACCATTCTCTTCAAAGTGGTGTACATGCATCAGTGTTTATAATGGCAGTAGCATTTGAGAAAAAACTTTCAATAAATTAGAACATACATTAAAAATCTTTAAAAATTATCAAAAGGGTCAATTTAGAGAACAGCATAAAAGCATGAAAACAACAATGGAACAATGAATAAAAATGCCTCTGTTTCTACACGACCAACTGGAATGAATCTCAAAAGTTTTACATAAAAAATGTATAGTTGCAGAAAGCAGAACACAGTTGATTCATGACACGCACTGAGACCAAGAAAACATCATACTAATTAGTACATAAACACATTCAATAAATTAGCTTCACAGATTCTTAAGACTTATATAAACCAGCACTTTGAGTTTTGATTTCAAAATTTGATAACTAGTTTAAATTACAAAACACGGATCTTGAAATATTTGTGACAATTGCTTTAGAAAACTCATACGTTGCCAAAGGTCACGTGTCAGTATGCATAAGCTCTCTACGCTGAACTTTTAAAAAATGTGTGCAGCAAATGTTTTATGTTTTAGATTTCATAGTTCCTAAATTTGTGTAACATCTCTGAAGGTTTATCTCTGCTCCAGCGCAGGCTGTTTTCATCTTCAGACGGCTGTCTTCCTGTAAACAAACAAACAGGTATCATGAAAGACTATAGACAATATCTAACACAAATACATGTATTATCCAATTGTTTTAGTAACAGGAGAAACTCAACTATGATTTTTAATTTTTTTTTATCAGTAAACAACATGTTAGATCAGTAATTGTTTTTATAAAAAATACATGCATAACTAAAACAGCTAGAGAAAAGAAATCTTGTGTTTTTATACAGTTCATACAATATAATTTAAACAACTGCCTTGGAAAAAAGTGTCAATGAGAACAATTGTAAACCATGGATATAACTTATAAGGTAGGGCTCTAGCTTTGTAGCTAAGATGTATGTAATTGACTCCACAAACTGGTTGAGCCAATAAATTTATATTTATTGCTTGCACTTTTTCTTCTATTAAATGTGTATGATCATAACATTACATAGTGTCATACCTGTTCTAAGGAATCCGAGATCCCCAGGTTCATGTGGGCCTTTCATTGTAACATACTGTGGTTCTGTTTGTGTCTCATATGTATTTGCTGAACCATCTATCCCTTCAAGCATTGTCTCTTTTTTAGGTGCTGCCCAATGCATCGACTGAAAGTTAAAGAGAAACAAATACATGTATATAGAAATAAATGTGTAAGTGATGAGTTTTAATAAGTAAATCTAAAAGTGTGAAATAGCTGGTCTTTGAAATACTTAAAGCTTAACTTTTTTAGAATGATTAGTTTAATTCTGAGTGTGACACATGTTATGCTGTTTGTCACAACCAAATGAAGTTCTTGCAATTAGAAAATATAAAGTCATAATTAATGAAGAATTACTGTAAAGAGACAATGTTGAATTATATACTGTGTTTAAAGAACATCTTACAATCAATACATAAACTTCATTCATACATCAGGTTATTGTTTTTATCAGTGTTAAGCTTACATCACACACACTATAAATGTAACAGGTGGAAAATTGGTGGCTCAAACCCAGGGCCTTTCGCTGACCGTGGGAACATTCAGCTACCGAGCCACCCGGTCATATGACCAACAACTTTTCAACCGTTTACACACTTCCCGTGCACTTTAAATTCGTCCACGAATTTCCTGTGGGGGAAATCCACAAATTTCCTTTATTTTTCCTTGAAGAACATACAGACTTAACCACCTCACCACAGTGGTTTTTTATGTTGGGAGCCATTTGTAACAGGTGAAAAATTGTGCCTCGACCAGGCTCGAACCCAGGGCCTTTAGCTGACCGTGCAAACACTCTACCACTGAGCTACCGAGCCACCCGGTCATATCACCAACAACTTTTCACCTTAACCCTACCCGGTTACATAAAGACTCTCTATACATACTGTATGTACGGCATCTCTCATTCCACACCAGTTCTTGTAAGGAATAGTGATACCGGATCTTCTCCATTTGTCATAATTGATTCTCTTTTCATCATCTGTTAACACATCTTTTGCTGCCTGTATCTTCTCGAATTCCTTGGCTGACCAAAACAATGAATCGTAAATAGTTAAATAAGTTATAAACAGAAAATAATACCTGTGTTTTATGTGTCAAAATTTATCTCTGTATAACATATAAATATCACATTATCAAATCGTTATTATGCCAAATTATAGTAAACAAATTTTGGAATGTAGCATAATATTATACATTTTTAAAACAGTACATTTGTTTTAGTAAGTGTGCACAGTGGTACGTCGCATCTAATAGAGTGCCAACATCATTCTTACTTTGGGAATATAAAATATGATTGCATAAACATAATGGGATCAATTCGTTTCCTTCTTGCACACTTTGAAATCTCTTTTTTTACTTTTGTCTTTGTGCTGTTATTACATTTGTATATATAATAAAACAGTTTTTGATAAAAAGATGGTTCAACATAACAGAGAATAAAACTTCTGCTTTAATTAAGGTTTCAGACCTTAGTATACCTTTTTCTGGATCACTAGGATGTTTATCTGGATGACAACTTAGCACTCTAGCTTTGTATTCGGCTGTTATTTGCTCTTTCTGAAAAAAAAGTTGCCTGAAGAATCACATGGAGCTACAACAATTTAAATTGCATTAAACATTGACATGCTTATAAATAAGAAATCACAAAATGAACAAAACTGTATACATCATGGTTTTACATCATCAATTTAACTAAGTATGTGTGCAAAACATATATAATAACATGTATAATTGGTAGCTACAATAATGAACGTTCAGGGATTCTGAAATTTCTTATGTATCCCTGTAATGATTTTTTGTGTGTGCCAAAATAAAAAAGTCGTCAAAAGACTTGTTGAAGGCCATTTAGGTGGACTAGTATAATCGGTAGTATTCATTCAGATGATGCTCATATTGATTGAGTTCATTAATACGAAATGAACTACTTCATTAAGATTGAACAGATATAGAGTAGCTTAACAACAAAGTTCGTCTGAATCATGTACATGTATACTTTATACGATGAATTAGATATGGCAATATGTACATGGATATTAATTTCATTACATAAACTAGTATTGATTTTACAGACAATGTGCATAGTCTTCAGCATGCCATACCGTTGAGAGTTCATCACAGCCTAGCACAGCGTAATAATTCTCGTTGTCAGCTGCTGAGAATGCCAAAACATCATTGAGAACCTCGCCCATTTTAAAAAGATATTAAGAAAACTATTCTAGCATGTATTAGTGTGTTTACAACTAAAGGCTATTTATAGAACACTAAAAACCCATAGGGAGTGACATTTAAATACCTTCAATTATTGGAAATTCAAGGATAGCTGACCTAATATAATGGAAACATATTTCAAATAAGTATTTGTGTACTCATTTAATCACACAGCTGAACCCACTAAGTAAGGTTATGTATTTAAAGCTTGAAGTTCGCAAATATAGAACAACTAGTCCCTAAAGCACTGCGCAAGCGCAGACAATTGCGTCAAAATGGCGGACGACAGTGCAAGTGAAACTCCAGCAAAAAGAATAAAATTGGACATTAAAGAAACTGAAAATGGTTTGCATATTTAGCGAATTGATACAGTTTATAGTATGGCATGACATGGCAACTGTAAGATGCAGTGCCGAATTTGTTTGTGGTTGCAATCGGTGTTGATTTTACCTGTCATGTTTCGCACCCGAGGATATTCGTTCTCAAAATACCGCAAAACTGTTTTCATGTGTTTATACAACATAGTAAGACTGTTATTCTGTCCCATGTAAACATTTTAATTATTTCTCCTCAATGAGTTCTCGAATTGATACTTTCATTGGAAAGGTATGGCATTTTAAAGGATGTCAGTACACTCTTAATTCATTTTCACCTCTCTGCACATGTTTATGTACTTGTTGCTCATGGATCTGCCTTTGTGGTCTTTCACTGGGCAAATTGTTAGCCTTGTGGAAAGACACAAGAGACTATACCTAACATAACTTTGAAAATGGACGGTACCGTTCGGCAGGATTTGTATGCCATCTGTTCATATAATTACCATATGTGTCTTTTTCAATTTAGCATGACCATTTTAAGATTGTTAAGAATGTGATTTTAGTGCAGTATGAAAAGCAGAAATGCAATTTAGACTTATTATATTTTTCTACTAAACTTTACAGAACCAGTGTCCACTTCTGACCGTAACATAGCAGATGTGCATGCAGATGGCATTACCAAATCAGGAGTAAGTAGCTCTAGAGTGTTTGTTTCCATAGTAAAACGAAGAACCACAGGATTTAAATGTGTATATGATTCTACTGAAATATTGACATTTAAAATTTTGGTGGGCAGCAGGACTGAAGTTTACCAGATTTTCATTGGGTCTGTAAATTGTTAGGCCAATGGTCTGAGAACAGATTTCATAAGCTGAAATTCACCTCCGTGTTAACATGGTTGCATTGAAATCACGGTACCTGTTTATAACATCTAATGCTCGATTGCATTCAAAAAGCGGTTATTGACTAAGAAAAAAATCATACTTATTTTCGTTTGTACCAGATATGTCACTATCCTTTTCCTTATGCTTCTTAAATTAACTAGCAAACCATGTTGCAATGTCAAAATATTTCTTCTATTTGTTATAAAGTCACCGGCTCCTGACACTGGACAGGTAACTAAAGATGATGCCAACCAGTCAGCTAATAGTAATAGCAATGCCAATGGAAACTACCCATCCTCAAGCTCCTCAGATACCAGTAAAGACAAGAGTGGTGACAGGGATAGAGACAAAGAGAAAGCAGACCCACACGATAGTGACAGCAGTGATAGTGATATGTCAGATGTGAGTGAAATGAGTGGACTGTCAGATCTTAGTGGAGAGGAGGCCTGGAGAGCTAGAGGTGGGTCAGAGATATATACGTACACTGCTCACACAATGTTAATGTGATATGTATCACTACAGGATACAAACTTTCAATTTCAATTCATCCTATCACCATGAGCAGTGTTTTTATGCAGGAAAAATAGTAATTTTGAACCTGCAATACATACTGGTTATTACTATTCCCTGTGATCAGCAGGTTGAAAAGAGATTTTTATAATATTTTTGTTTTGATCATTGGTCATAAATGAAGACTGATAAAAAATCCTCTTTAAACTGAACAACAAGCAGGTCTGTAGCACGATGTATTCATTGCTTGTACTTTGTTGTTGCATTGCAGGTGGCTCTCTGTCCTGGGTGTATTCCTGTATGTCGGAAGGAGTTGATCCTAGGTCCATATTGAAACAAATCTTACCAGAAGAGACCACTTTACCTGAGGACCTAGACAATCTGACGTTGTGGAAGATCGTGGCGAACCTTGTATCAGAGCCACCCACCAGGAAGAAGCTTGAAAAGTATAACACACTGGAGGATGTCATACAGCTGATGAAAACATGTAAAAACATTGTGGTGTTGACTGGAGCAGGGGTATGTACGAAACACCTTATAATGAATATAAGTAGGAAAGCCTTTTTTTACACCATTTCTGGAAAGAGCCTTTATAGTAGTATTGGGGGAAATACGTATTGCAAAAACAAGAAAGAAAGGAAACAAAAACTGCATGCAATTGCCAAAGTAGCAGAAAATTGCATGATTCAACGGAAGCAACGTATAAACAGCTACAGTTATGTAGGGAGAAAAAAAACCAATAGGATCTTATAGGAGTTGTCATTATTAACATATGTTATTTATTAAATTGGACCTCATGGATGTTTTTTTTATTAAAGATCTGTCCAAGTGTATCAAATGAGAATGCATTAGTATTAACAGTTTATAAGTACATTGTATATCAAATGAGAATGCATTATTATTAACAGTTTATGTGATAGAATGTTTGTTTTTACCCTCCAGAACATGTATTACCCATAACTGATATATAATTTGTATTGAATAGATATTGCTATAGAACATTTAAAATTATAAGACAATAACTAAATTATCAATTTGTAGGTGTCGGTATCATGCGGGATTCCAGACTTTCGTTCTAAAAATGGCATCTACTCTCGTCTGGCTGTCGACTTCCCAGATCTTCCCAACCCTCAGGCTATGTTTGACATACACTACTTCCGAAATGAACAGAGGCCTTTCTTCAAATTTGCTAAGGTGAGAAAAAATGCAGTTAAGAAGAAAGAAACTGAAATAAACACTATAAAGTACATGCTATGTGGATTTACTGTACTCTTTGACAGTATATCCTCTGTGTACAGTAACTTTAATTAATGGTGTGTTCAGAGGTTGAACATTCCCCTTGTCCTATCTTCCTGGCGAGTGGTGTTGATGCATTTTGTTTGAAAAGACCTTGTAAAGTCAGTAATGTAGTTTTACCATACAAGTAGAGATTTTTCCAATATTGGGGTCTGAGTGTTGCCATAGAAGTGAGAGATTGAATTGAGATAAAGTGTTACATTTTTGTTTTTTAATATATATTTGTAAACACATTTATTTCAAAGTCTACATAAAACCACACATATACTTCATAGTAATAAAACTCGCATACAATTTAACCAATTACAGATTGCATGCTACTGATAATATTGAGAATCCATTGTTTTGATTACAGGAGATCTACCCTGGTCAGTTTGAGCCTTCCAAGTGTCACAAATTTATACAACTGATAGAAAAACATGGCAAACTACTACGTAACTATACACAGAACATAGACACACTGGAACAAGTGGCTGGAATAAAAAATGTCATACAATGTCATGGTATGTGCCACACTGTTACCCGTAATACTGATACACAAAATATTGTAAAATTAGTTAATATTTTTTTAATTTGGTGAATATTGTTAATTTGGTGAATATTGTTAATTTTGTTTGTTTTACAATAACCAGGTCTTTGTCTGTTTTACTATTAGTCTGGTATCACAGAGTTGTCACTCAACATATCTTATTTCTTTTAACTTTGATCCCTATGCTGACCAAAACTTGTGTTGATGCATAATGTCATAAATGATATGACCATTGTAGCAAATAGTAAGTGTTCTTGTATGTTTCAGGTTCCTTTGCAACAGCCACATGTATGGCCTGTAAACACAAGTGCTCTAGTGATGATATTAAAGAAGACATTATGAAGCAGGTTTGTTGGTTTTTACTTAGAATTTGAAAAAAGTTTGATACCAACTTGACAACTCTTTATAAAAGAAAATGGAGACTTGGAAGATACATTTGTATTAGAAAAAATGCTGCAAAATAAGTCATGTTGGTTGTACATAGGAGTCCAGCAAGGCAAAGGAAGATTCCTTCTGAACACTGACATACATCTTTCATAACTTTACCATGTAACACTGAATGCATTTAACCAAACAAAAGTATGACTGTTTCTGTTTGTTGTTTTGACTGTTTTTAAAGAAACTTAATCTAGTTTTTATCTTACACAGGTTATTCCACTATGTCCTGTGTGTCCACCAGACACGCCCCTAGCAGTGATGAAGCCAGACATAGTGTTCTTTGGTGAAAGTCTTCCAGAGGAGTTCCATGATCAGATGGCCCAGGATAAGGACGAGTGTGACCTACTCTTTGTGATTGGATCCTCTCTCAAAGTTAGACCTGTGGCTCTTATACCAAGTGAGTCTCAAACATTGTTTTCATACTTTTGTATTTACAGGGCACAAAAATATCACTGGTCCTACCGTCCTGCTGAGTGATTGTGACCACTTAGAAATCAGGAAAAGTAGTGATTTTGACAATTTATGAGTCCTGAAACTTGTACAATAATAGAATTTTCCATCAATGCCAACTTTGGCCTTCTTGGCTTTAAATTGTGTGATTGTCAGTACAAGTGTTATGGGAAAATAACTGTCTGGGAAAAGTATTAATATCTTTTTCAAATGTTGGAAATTAAACAAGAACAGTTGACTGCAATTTAAATAAAATCACATGCTATGTTTGACATAGCTATAAGTGACCATATTAGTGAAATAGAATATAAAACATGATGCACTATTATAGAATATCTCTTAAACAGTTGACTTGTATGTGAAGCGTCAGTGAACAGTTGGCATTATACCCAAATGTTGGCTCAAATTTTACTGCCACATCTTGTATTTTTAATAGCAACACACACACATCATTTTTCAGATTCAATACCTGCAGAAGTGCCACAAATTTTGATCAACAAAGAACGTCTCAGGAACCTAAACTTTGATGTTGAACTGCTCGGTGACTGTGACACGATTGTCGGGGAACTTTGCCGACGACTCGGGGAGGAGTGGGCGGAGTTAGCAACGTCTGAGCTAATGGTACAAGTGTTACGAGATGAACTGACCACCCCCCCTATGTCGCCGTCACAAGAAAACGAAAACACGGACATTAAAGATGTGTCTATGGAAAGTGAATCAGAATCAAAGTTGTTAGACAATCAGACAGCATCCGTTAAAGATAGCAGCAAAACGGATAGTGAATTAAATAGCACAAGCAATAAAACTGACAAACCCAATCAAGGCAGCATTAGTAAGGATACTTCAAACAATACCAGTGATAATGATAACAAAACCACCTCATTAGACATTGCAGACAAATCATCTACAAACACTGCTGACATTAGTAAAGCAGAAAGTTCAGATTCAAAACCAGAAAGTGAGTCTCATATACCAGACAGTGTTGACAAATCAGAGCTAAGTTCCAGTTCTGAAAAGATTGGAGAAAGTTCGGAAACTGCAGATTCAACTAGTGAGAGTAAAGATAAGGTTGAAAATGAAAGGGGGAAGGAAAATGGATTAGATGAACCAACTGTAGGAACAAGTAATTCAGATAGCCAGTCTTCAGTACCTCGTGAGGTTGCTAGGTCGTGGTGGCAACCAGCCAAGTTTAACCTGGCTAATAGACTAGAAGGTAACGTCTGGTGTTTTAATATTTAGGTTTCAAAAGTATACCCCCCACAAACAAAGTGTTTCCATGAATATATAGGAATCACCCATATTTTTTGTTAGCACAATTCCTCCAAAACAGATGAACCTTCACAAAGTTGCAGTAAACAATCTTAGAATGGTATAAAGGAAGGGATCAGTCCAAAACATACAAATGTAGCAAGGGAGATAATTCAAAGAGTGAGATCAATTTTTGTGAGGTACAGGGATTTGACTTACAATTATAGATTTAGACTGCTCTCTTGTGTCTTTGGAGTTAAAAACTCGATCCTCTTGGAACGATTGCACAACACTTGAATGTAACTGAATTATACCAGCATCAAGTTTTGTGTTTTGCTTTAGTCGCTGTCCAACTAAATATAAATACCATTTGTAATATTTTTGAATCATGACCATAAATTGAAACAGCCTTAAATATACCTTGTCATGTGTAACTATAACCAGCCAAACATGTTTAACAATGTACTACCATCTACATGTATGTTATTTGTCATTACAGCCAATCAGTTTTGTTTCGTTCCTCCCCATCGGTTTGTCTTCCCTCATGCGGAGTTCTATTTACGAATGTCTGGTGATGATGATGACGATGATATGATGAGGAGTGATCTAGATCGTACCCGAACAACGGACAGCAGCCTTAGCGACAGTAGTGATCCAGTTATCGGCATTACCTCGGACGACGACGATGATTCGACCTCCAGTAAAAAGGGGGATGAAGCTGAAGGTGTTGAGGCAGACTCTGAGGAAGTTGTTGACATTGCAGATGATGTTGATGAAGAGAATATGGAGGATGAAGACACAGAAGATATGAGACAAGCAAGGGAGAGCGAGAGTACAGAGGCTGATCAGAAAGCAGACAAGTGACTTGATGGTGGAGTGCAATGTTAGATAAGTTAGGTTAACACTATGTAAAAGAACGGTTGGGTTTGTTTGATGCCAAGAATTGTGAAATAGTTTATGGTGAGGACAGAATAAATGCTGATAATAATAACAATGTGAGAGGGTCAGGGGGTACATGGTTGATGCTAATGTATGGAAAAGTTTGGTTTGTTCCATGCCAATTTTTTTTAAATAGTTGGTGGTGAGGAAAGATAAATGTGGATAATAATGGTATGTAGCGGTCAGGCAATACATGGTAGAGAGATAATAACGGTATGTAGCGGTCAGGCGATACATGGTAGAGAGAAAATAACGGTATGTAGCGGTCAGGCGATACATGGTAGAGAGATAATAATGGTATGTAGCGGTCAGGCGATACATGGTAGAGAGATAATAATGGTATGTAGCGGTCAGGCGATACATGGTAGAGAGATAATAATGGTATGTAGCGGTCAGGCGATACATGGTATAGAGATAATAACGGTATGTAGCGGTCAGGCGATACATGGTAGAGAGATGTGAGTGAATGTAATATATTGTTAGAGAATATCGATGAATGAGATTATATGTTGATTAATGGCTGATGCACCTGAATTTCTAAATCCATTGTTGTATAATATGGATTATTGTTTAAAGATCGACATGTGAAAGTATTATTGATTTAACCAGTACCCCATGAGTATTAAAGTTAGTTAACTACTAAAGTACTACCAGAAGTGATGTTAAACTCTCTTAAACAAAAACAAAACCTAAGTGTAAGAGATAATAAAGAAGATTCCATGGGAAATTGTAGATCAAAGTGAAGATTAAAGATAGTGTACACCTGTGTCCGAAATATACCGGTAGTATCAATACAAAATACTTTTCATGTGAACATTTTCCTGGTGATATTAGTTCATATGAGATGGGAGCTAGGTTGTAAAGGTTTCATCATTCATGGTTGTCTTAATAAGAAAATAGGAAGAACTGAATAAGACAGCATCCTTCATTGGTGTGGCTGGGGTGACAATGTAGACAAAAGAAAATAGAGCTTTTTATTGAAAAAGTTCAAAAATTCATCACATCATAAAAGAAAAAGAAAATAAGGAAAACTTAATGGAGTGTTGTAAAAAATGTCTGTAAAATGTAAGAGGACACAAATTATAAAAGAATCTGATCTCAATCATTTTACATTAGATTTTCATTTTTTTCTAAATAAGGAACCAATTTAGCTTGACAAAACAAAATCCTCATTGTTTTTGATTGTTTATGAAAGGCATTTGTTTGTTGTTATTGATTTTTTGGCATGCACATTTTTATTTACACTGTTTACTTATAAGCCATGTCCATGTTACCAGTTCTAATCATGTGTGAACGATTTTTTGTAAGACATTTAACGTTATTTTCTGTTTGTGATCATGTGTTACTGTTCTGTTATGCAGAGATGAGTAGTTTCAATTACGTTTGTCAGTTTCTACGGCTTACAGGACACATTGAAGATGCTTAAACCTGTTGTTAGTCTAAAACTGGACATAGGAATAGAATTTATTTTGATCATCACTCATTCAACTATACCAGTGATAATGACATTTATTGACAGAAAAAATGGCCTTATTTAGTCTTTAAGTGTTCCTGATTCTCGACTTGTCATGTAGAATATATGGAAGTTAAACATTTATACCTTCAGGAACGCAAAAAGGCAAAATCTCGACAAGTCCAGTTCATAACAAAGTATTGTGAAAACTCAATGAATTCATTATAGATTTTAACATGTTCACTCGTTCTAAAAACTACATGTTTAAATTTAGTCTCAAGAAGCAGACAACATATTTATATATTAAGGCCATTTTATTTTATTAATAGATTAACAGATTTTTTTCATAAAAGTTGGGGGTAGGAGGAGGGAAAAAAATAAGATGTACACCAAAAAGTACCGTTTTAATATGTTACTTTAGTACATGTATAGTTCTTTATACTTCGATGTCAGTAAAAGCTGGAATTAATGTCGTGTTTAAAAGACGGCTCCCAAAATACGTGGAATATGCGGCGATTTCGGCTCACCCCACTCCCAAAAAAGGGAGTGGAAAAAAATACTCTTTTTGGGGTTTTGGGAAAACTTGAGTCGGCTGGTCCGTGAATCTAAAAATAAAAAACTCTGGCCAAAGTGCAGATAATTGTTAAGTATATTGTATTATGAGACAATCTGGTTGTAGTGAACCATTTTCCATCACCCAAAGTCAAAAAAACCTATCCGAAAAGTTGATTCTTCCAATATTTATGTCTGTTATCGGTATCACTTGTTTCTTCTCTCATCAAATATTTTTTTATTAAGTTTGTATGCAAAATAATTATCGATTCACATAATTTCGTTGTTTGTATGTTCAACTAACAGTTAATATGCAGTTTGTGTTTATGTTGGCATAAATTGATAAACTACCTTGTACACGGTTTACTTATTGTATACAGTTTATTTATTGTATATGGTTTATTTATTGTATATGGTTTACTTAATGTATACGGTTTACTTATTGTACACGGTTTACTTATTGTATATGGTTTATTTATTGTATACGGTTTACTTATTGTATATGGTTTATTTATTGTATATGGTTTACTTATTGTACACGGTTTACTTATTGCATACGGTTTATTTATTGTATATGGTTTACTTATTGTATATGGTTTATTTATTGCTATATGGTTTACTTATTGTATATGGTTTACTTATTGCTATATGGTTTACTTATTGCTATATGGTTTACTTATTG
>ENA-OREC01000893-OREC01000893.1-marine-metagenome-genome-assembly--contig:-NODE-893-length-13573-cov-11.906120_pt1 | contig 13573 bp, 11 predicted proteins | sample MGYA00248626_ERZ508543 | MGnify/ENA primary metagenome ERZ508543 (study PRJEB26211, sample SAMN05518279) | marine metagenome | isolation source: Puget Sound, Washington, USA | host: Bankia setacea... | reverse complement strand
TACTTGGTACTGTTTTACTCCACCATGGCGGGTCCCAAGCTCGGATGCAAAAGGAGGAGGGTTGGGTGTAGTGCTAGTACCCTCACCCTATAACAATCTAAACATGCTATGGAAACGTCAACAACAAACCAACTTACAATCTAAACACGCTATGGAAACGTCAACAACAAACCACCTTATTACAACTGCCTCAGACCCATCCTCAAGATCCACTGGCCAGAAACCATTAGAAATGTAGTTTTATGGCAGTGAACAAAGCAAGTACCAATTGAAATCGAAATTAAAAGAAGGCGATGGGGTTAGTTTGGCGACATGCTCCGGAATTGGACATCCAGCATTACACGACAGGCACTAACATGGAATCCAGAGGGCAAGAGGAAGGCTGAAGAATTCCTGGGGGTGCGAGCTCATAGTAGATATAGAGGAAGTGGGTTACAGCTGGGGGAGAGATAGAGAGGATGGTCCAGGATAGGAGATGTTGGAGAGCTGTTGTTGGCGGTCTATGCCCTGGTAGAGTGTAAAGGCTGAAGTGAGTTTTACTAAAGCACTTATAAAAGCAGAACCTAAAATTACGCAATCAATTTGAATCTAACTATCTCTGAAATAGCTGCTTCTATTAAAAACAAAGCAAAAAACAGCTTTTAATAGAATAAGTATGTATATATCTGAAAAATATGGTTTTGTTGGATTTGACTTAAGACAATCAATTTCATTTAAGCGTTACTTTTGTGTTAGTGTTTTAGTAAAACGATACCCTGTTCTTTACCAATCAATAGTTTCCAATTCCCACTCTGTACTTCATCAGCATATATCAGGGGCGGATCCAGGATTTTTCGCCAGGGGGTGTCCAACTTTTGCCAGGGGGTGTCCAAAATTACAGAAATACAATCCCTTTCCACATTCAAGCAGATGTTAGCCGTTTCTATCTGTTTTAACAAACGTTACTGGTCTCCACTTATATAGATCCGTTTTGATAGTTTTAACTAGTTTTTCCAGGGGGGGGGGGGGGGGGGGTCTGAGGCCTTCCAGGGATGGTGGAACCCACTAGGACACCCCACTGGATCCACCTTACAGTTAGTATACCTAGGATTATTGATTTTCTTGATTAATCATAGTGCGTTTTCCTTGTTTGTGAAGGCGGCGTAATTTGTTATTTGGCACAAAAGTGGAAGGATATTATACACTAACAGTGAACACATAAATCAAATAAATACCCAAATATTCAAATAAACCAACACAAGGGGTGAAAGTAAAATGGTTCTATTTGCTTCATTAATCAATAGCAGTAAGAACCATTTCACTTTCACCTCTCATTTCCCATCATGCATGGCTACGTCGCTCCAATCCACCAGCCTTTGTTCTGTGCATGAACAGTTGTCTTTTCTTGAGGACTAAATTGCAGTATTGTCGTTATAGCATTTAACATTTGTTGTTTTCCCACTGGGTCATGGCAGATGAGAAACTTGTATGTAACGTTTTTCAGATACTCTAAATTTGCACCTTCCCTGCTTATACTTCTGTCTCTCTTTCTAATTTCTTCATTTAACTTGTCAATGTCTTCATACAATTGTTCTTGTTTAACACTTGATGACTGTTGTAAGTCTCTTAATGAAATTTCCAACTCGCGTTTTTGTTTCCTTAAAGACCCGATATCAACGTCTTTTCGTGCTTGTTCTTGAGCAAAGTACAACAGAGTGGACTCCCCTTGTCCCCCAGGTGGCGTTGTAAGCAGTCTTGTCACAGCCTCGTCTTCAGAACTCTGTCGCTCACATGATGTCCCGCTCATGTCATGTTGAGATCTGATTGATATAGGAAAAGTGTTTTAATAGAATGGCAGATCTACTATTGAAAGGTGCTATTTGTTTTATTAAAAGTACACTAAACATATAAGTAACCCACTGAAATATATGTAACTGTCCGAACATATTCCTTACATAAAAACCTATAAGTAGCCTGGATACTATTAAATGTTGAAAAGGATAATAATATCTAATATACAAAAAAGATCTATTCTTTTTTTACATGGACGATCTTTGTGAAATATAAACCCACCTGATCCTCATTAGGTAGTCTGACTGTAGTCTCTGCGAAGATGTACTGCGTAACACTTCTAACTCGTTCTCTTTCTCCGCTAACATTGACACAGTCCTATCTCGCTGCTTCTTTATTTCTTCTTCTAATTCATGGACCTGGGAATGGAACTCTGCTTGGAGATGGCTCACCTGGTAACAAAGTGAGAAACAGTGAAGTAACATTTACAATACCAGAGATTAGTTCAATATTTCTAATTCTAGATGGATATTTGAACAGCTTAGTTTATATTTAAGTTTGCAGACATCCAAACGTTGTATGTTGCAATCTGTTTCCTTTCGAATGAAGTAATTATTTGTCTTTTACAAATTTATAAACTTTATACTGAACTTCAAGTCATGCGTTTATTAGTTACCTCTTGTTTGTGTTTGTCCTGTAGCGTCTGCATGGTTTTGCGTACGTTTTCCTCGCGTTGTTTGTAGTGTTCTATGTCCTCTTCACGCTGATGGTGGAGAGATCGTACTTTCTCACGTAGCTCATTTACTAGTTCACGTAGCACCTCCTCATCCTTGGACGGGCTAGACTCCTAGATTCAGAAAATATACAACAAGAAACCACTTAAGATGGTATGGCAGGAATGTATAGCAACCAAGGTCAGATAACACTTAACACAACTGCATTTTCAAGGTCTTGTCAATTTGTGTATGTGTATAAAGATGAGGTATTCTAGATATTGACGCAAATGTTAACTTAAATGGTGACAGATAGACAAAAAGACGGACAGATGTAAGTACAAACCAACACTGCATATTGTGAGCTACTTTGCTGGTGCTAACTGTGTTTATGAGCTTACATAAACCCACTTAACTCCAAGCTATTACCCCTATTATAAACTTATCAACAGTTTTCATGGAAAATAAAAGCCCATAAGTTCCCATTGCTGACTCGGACAGAGGCACGATTAGACGGATCAACACTGCATATTATGAACTATTTCTTGCATATTGTGAGCTACTTTGTGCATATTGTGAGCTAAATAAACCCACAATAACTCTAACCCCTATTATGAGCTTAGCAACAGTTTCTATGCAAAATAAAAGTCCATAAGTTCCAAATGTTTGCTCAGATGGACGGACAGATGGGCTTTATCAATACATGACTCGTAGTTGCTTATAGCCATCAAGCTAAACATATAACCAGTTCACAGACTGTAGAAACAGAGTGTGATATGTTATGGCCTGCCCCTGTAGTTATCCTATCATTGAAGACACAGTGTTATAATTCATTTTACATCCACATTACTTATAAACTAACAGGTATAGTTACAGGTAATACCTATATGATTCTTCGTTTGACTTCATGTCTGTATTCTGTAATAACATATAAGTTGAAATTGAAACTCCAGGTTAAGGGGCTTATCAGCTGTAAATTGTTTTTTATAGTTAAGCACTATCCTAGTACATTTTGTTTAATGCAAGGTAGTAATTTCATGTGTAACTACTTTTAAAATTTGAACATATTACCTCAAAATTAGAATCACACCCTTTAAGACCGATACACATAATTTCTCAATTCCATAAATGTTCATAAAGTGTCAATCTGATGAAAGAATATAGTGTCAATAGACTGTGTCATCTTACCTTTTTGTTTTTCAACACAGACTGTGCCCTTAGTCGGTATCGTTCAAATTCATCTTTCACTTGTTCTAACTCATCTCTGTACTTTATAACTAACGGATGCTCCGTTTCGAAGCCCTCCAACAGCAACTCTAAAATTCACAGATAAGATAGAATGAGAACTCTAACAGCAACTCTAAAATTCACAGATAAGATAGAATGAGAACTCTAACAGGAACTCTAAAATTCACAGATAAGATAGAATGAGAACTCTAACAGGAACTCTAAAATTCACAGATTAGATAGGATGAGAACTCTAACAGGAACTCTAAAATTCACAGATAACATAGAATGAGAGCTCTAACAGCAACTCTAAAATTCACAGATAAGATAGAATGAGAACTCTAACAGGAACTCTTAAATTCACAGATAAGATAGAATGAGAGCTCTAACAGCAACTCTAAAATTCACAGATAAGATAGAATCAGAACTCTAACAGGAACTCTTAAATTCACAGATAAGATAGAATGAGAACTCTAACAGGAACTCTTAAATTCACAGATAAGATAGAATGAGAACTCTAACAGGAACTTTAAAATTCACAGATAAGATAGAATGAGAGCTCTAACAGCAACTCTAAAATTCACAGATAAGATAGAATGAGAACTCTAACAGGAACTCTTAAATTCACAGATAAGATAGAATGAGAGCTCTAACAGCAACTCTAAAATTCACAGATAAGATAGAATCAGAACTCTAACAGCAACTCTAAAATTCACAGATAAGATAGAATGAGACAGGTAAAATGATGGGAGTGATATTTTAACTACAATGATATGTACAACCATAATAGATGCAGTGTAATAAAATTACTGAGACATGCAGTCTGAGTGTCACACATACGGGTTCAATCCCTGATCAAGACCGCGTCATACCAAAGTCGATAAAAAAAATGGTTCCAGTAGTTCCTTGTTTAGCACTTAATATGCAGTAGTTCCCTTGTTTAGCACTCAATATGCAGTAGTTCCCTTGTTCAGCACTCAATATGCAGTAGTTCCCTTGTTTAGCACTCAATATGCAGTAGTTCCCTTGTTTAGCACTCAATATGCAGTAGTTCCCTTGTTTAGCACTCAATATGAAAAGGAAAACACTGACTCTTTCTTAAATAGCAATTATATCATCTTTGAGGGCCTTATGGAAGATTGACTTAAATGTCATCCCCTCGTTAAATATCCTCAAAAAACAACAAAAACAAATGCAGAACTGGAAAAAGAATTAATAAACCACAGCAAAAAGGTCTTTAAAGTGTAATGGAACTAAGGCTGCTTGCACATGTTTGTCTATAAACTCTAAGTACGGCTGATAAAAGAAGCAACTGTTGTTCACCCTACGCACAAGTTAAGGCAAATGGTCTAACTGACTGCATCATACAGAGTCAGATACGGCAGTATGAATTGATACAATTAACATTTTCTGTGGTCTATTTGGGTAGACAAGACAGCTGTGATAATAGAGGCAATTTGATAAACCTGTCAAGTGATTCTCCAGTAATATTACCCACAATTCATTTCAAGCAAAGTGTAAGTGGTTAATGTCAGGTGGCCATATAAACAGGTCTAGATACAGAAAACACACACTAGGAATATTCTTTAACAGGTTGGTGGAATGCAGGGATAGCCTGATAGCTTTTGTACACACAATTTAGTTTATTCAATTTAATGTATAGGTTCTTCTATGTGACATTGTAAGAAAAAGACGCTGAAACTATTAGAAAACATATTTGACCCAGTATATGTGTGATCAAGCAATATGATAGAAGGAGAAACTACAACTATGAGTAATATCCCAAAGCTTTGATTATGGTAGTAATACATGTATGTATATGCTTTATTGTATACTCTTGTGTTAAACTAAAAAAGATCCTGTTCCTTGCCATTATAAAAAGAATATTTTGTGTATAGTATATTTGACAAGACTAACCTTCTATATTGACAGGATGATGTGCCGTGGTGTTAGCTTGTCTCAGCTGTGACTTGAGTTTATTTATCCTCTCTACAATTCTAGTTATGTCACTGAGATTTTCTTCATCCTTTGTAGTACTGGAAACCTCTGACAGGGCTGTGTTCTCCTGGTCTAGCTGATTTACTCTTTCCTTCAATCTCTGTGAACAATACAGGGTGTACTCTCTTATGAATTTTAATTGTTTATTGCAAAAAATGAACTTTAGGAAAGTAACCCATTGAACTCTACTTAATTTTCTGATTGGTTTATATATTTAATACTTTTGAAGTTAATTAAGACTATTATACTTCAAATTGTGTACGTGTTTCTCTCCAGCATCCCTTCTGTTTCTTAATAAGTCAATATAAATATCAACTAAATAAAAAGTTTTGTTTTTTAATAAAACTGTTTTCTACCAGAAATTTGTTTACATTGTATGGTTTGATTTATAGAGACTGAGAATACTTGAAAGAGGGCCTGACATACGGGCATGGCTCTTTTCTTGCAGTAGTTATTACAAGATGTTTTACTGTATAACTCTATAAGGTGGCAGTGGTCGGTATGAGAGAGTACCTGTATAGTTTGTTGATCCTGGTATCTGAGGCGTTCATAGTTACCCACACTCTCTGATAAATCTGACAGCTTAGCCTCCAGTTCAGCTATCCTTGTCTCACTCTGTGTATTGGACTCCATGGCTTTCAGTTCTGCATCATCATTCCTGCTCCTGTCCTCTTGTAGTAACATGCTGTGCTCAGCCTGACAAAAGTTGGATGTAGTGTCATGTATGCTTCATTCATATTGTATAATCAGACATAAAAAATGAAGAGACTTGGTGATACACAAGTTATTAAAATTAAAATCAAAAGCCTTTAAACTCAGTGAACCAACAACTACATGTATTTCAAGAGTTTAGAAAAGGAAACACATGTGAACAAGATAATTGTGGATTATGAAGTAGGTGCTACAATGTGATTGATATCATCTCTAGTTCAAATGTGGGACCAAACAGCGTTTTCATGAAAAAAGAAAAAGAGACTGTTGGACCAAACAGCGTGTTCATGAAAAAAGACTGTTACATGAACGATTATTGTACCAACTACATATAATGTCATTATGTGATTGATATTATGTGGAACGTATACGAGCTGGTGACATAAAGGAAAACATTCACATTCTTACCTTGAGTTTAGCTGTCTCTTTCTGAAGGTCTATGAGCATGGGAGAAGGTTGCTGAGCTCTCATGTGCTCCTCTTGTAGTTTATTCCTTAATGCAGCAACTTCTTCTTTGAGCTGTATTATCCGTTGCTCATGTTTGGATGTTAACTCTGGTATGAGCTGTTGATGCTCCTTCATGTTGAACATTGCATCATCATACTGAATATAGATAAAGCACAAACTCTTCCAAATATCTCATAAATAAACTATTGGTATACGGTGAACTGTCAAGATAAAATGAATTCTGTGTCAAAGTAATGTGAAATAAGAAATATGTTTATATGTTTAAGTGTGTGAGAGTGACATAGAGACCAGCCATGATTCATTGAAAAAAGATCTTAGTCATTTAAGGATTTTGACTGGGTAAAGTGGCGAGGGATAACTAACATATACAAAATCAGCAAGGTCTGTTTCTATTTCAGCTCATGTACAGTATACTGATGTAAGGCGTCGTCTCTCGTATAGCTGGTATGACATGAGTGTAACAGCTATGCAAGGCACATAGTTTTACATTTACAAGCAAGAGTGGTTTTGTGTAAGGTTTGCACTTTGCTTCATAACTGTCATTAACAAACTATCATAAAATAAATTATATTTCTAGAGGAATCACCTGTTGTTCCAGGTGTTCTTTAGTTTGTCTTTCTGATGCTAAGAGTTTCTGCAGCTCTCTGAACATCACAGCATGGTCAGTCTGTTCTTTCTCTCTCTCGATCTGCTGAGTACGCACTCTGTTCTTCCACTACAAATACAAGACAACTTATCTATAAACCACCATAGTAATTATATATTCTAACATGATCAGTGTTTTGTCTGTATAAACAAAGAACAAAAATACTGTTGTTAATTAGTCGATAAACAACGGTACTACTTTCTGGCATGGACAACACGGACCTATTATTTTAGGTCCGTGTTTCGGGCTGTTCTAATTCAGCGGAAGTAAACCGGCTATCGCACACACTAAAAGTAACAAACATTTTAACCCTTTTAATTCGTTGTTAATCATGTTAGAATCAAAATAAAATATGAAATACCGTCATATATCGGCTCATTAACAACATTTTGGAGTTCTGATGCTTGTTATTAACCACTTAGGCTTCTGGCCTGTGTGGTTTATTCCTACACATCAGAACTCCAAACTGTTGTTAATGAGGCGATATATGACGGTATTTCATATTTTATTTCTTAAATATAAGTCTTATTTCTAAATTTAACAGATTGAACTAGACTTGTCCCCCAGACACAAATGCCTCCACAACTGGGAATTTGTCACAAAAGGGGTCAAAATCAAGCAAACAAGGACAAGAAGTTGGGCACACAATAGATTTTCCATTATATGTAAAAAAAACAGTCAGAGGGCATAATCTAGTAAAACCTCACCGGAGATAAAAGCGCTTCTTGCACAACTCCACATTAAGGTCTACAATCTGGGAAAGTTTGGTCATAATCAATTTATTAGTGTAGGAAGATTTGTGCACAAACAATTATCTTACGGACGTATTTACATACAGATGCATTCAAATCTATATTCCCCAACACTTTGTGTTAAGGGCATAAAAACACTATTACCGATTATAGGGCACCAGAGACAGAGGCCTGAAATTGTCTGCACACAAGTCCATGTTTAGCTCATCATATTGGAGTATACTTCAATGTTGTGTAACAATGTTAAACAAGATGAGTTCTCAGGTCATATGGTCACCAGGTCTGACAAGTTTCTTTGGTGTATCCCGGTAACCTCTCTCACATAGATCACATAAATGCAAACATCAGTGCCAAAAAAGCAAGATTTGTATATATATTGTGTTAATAAGATTTGTAACAGCACCAGTATAATTCATAGGTCAAGAGACCAGCTGAAGTATTTTGAAGATAACGAGAACTCACCTCCTGTGTTAGGGAAACTACTTCTTTCTCTAGTTGTTTCACTCTCTCATTCCTGCTTTCTAGCTTGCCATTTAGGTCTTCTATCTCTTGCTGTAGGATAAATGAAATGAGTGCATTGAATAGAGGAAGACATAAGTATAAAATTGGTTTTATAATCATAAGTTTATAAGTGTTTTTCAAGCAAAAAGTTCCAACCTGTTGAGAAGTCTTCTGCTGACTGACACATTATTATTATTATTGTTTCAAGCCTGTCCATACCAGTATAAACTATTAACAATCATAGATATATAAAAGAAACTGAACATACACACATTTTAGCTAGAGTAAAACCCAAATGACAATTTTAAGCTAAAAGAACTGTCTTTTCCGACAAGAATGTTTACAGAGTTACATTTACTATGGAGACTAAAGCATGGTAAGATTTGTCCAGATTTATTCAATTTTGTGACATTAAAAGGTTTATGTCATATGATGGACAAGGAAGAGGCTCATGTGTCACTGAACATGTCTTTATCAAGAAACAATTTATATGAGTTAACAAAATGATCTGTTCTGCCAATGAATACAAATGGTATGCCAGTATTTCAAGCAACAACGCAACCACAATAAGGACATGAAAACCACTGGACTCGCAGTTTGAAACATCATAGTTAAAATTGCTTAAAATGGACTTATTTCTTGGTAATTAATTCTACCTGAGATTTACCTTGAGTGTTTTCTTTTCAGCGATGTAATTAGCCTCTAGTTTGGACTTCTCTTGTGTAAGTGTGAGAAGGGAAGATGACAGTGTTTCCACTTGTTCTCTAAGTTCTGATAACTCATCATCTTCTTGATCACCGCTCTCTTCTCCCTGTAGTGTATTAAAGTACAACAGTGTTAACCTACAAAGTTCTTTATTTCAGTTTTTAAAATGTTGATTAGAAAAAGAAGTCTTTAGAGTTATTTGACTGTGACAATCATAGAGGCAGAACTTTGTTGTTGCATTTTTACTATTACAAACCACCCAGAGCTTTTAATTGTATTTTCTCTCTCAAATAACATGTAAAGCAATCATATGAGATAGGATCACATGCTTAATTCTTACTTTGGACAATGAACTAGTCAACGTTTCCCTTTAAACTCTGAACAAATCAAATCTCGTACTACAATTTACATGCTGACTTACCTTTGAAATAGTTGACACATTAAAATGGTCTTTCCCTGTTCTGGACCCGTCTTCTGACTCCCTGTCTGACTCCTGGCCCCTATCACTGGCTGAATCTGATGCTGGCCCTTTACTATGAGGTATCTCGAGGTGAGCTTTGGACTTACTCTGAGATAGAACTTTTACACTTGACTCTAGTGCTTCTTTTTCTTTCACTACACCTTTGTAAGCTGAAATTACATCTGAAAAAAAAAGTACATGTTTTCTGATTTTCTGTTTTCTATAATTGTAACAATGTCTCAGGATTGTGTATATACACACAGATAAAGGGATGTTCAATGTGTTTAAGTGCTGGTTTCTAATTGTTTGTTCAGTTATTGTTGAACTGTTTTATTCTTTTTATGTGACTATAATTTGTGATTTGAAATTAACTTAAGAATTTCTTGGTGAATTAAATTATATACTGATCTGCAACTTAGACAAGTGTGGTACCATGCTTCAAATGACAAAAAAAAGAATGAAGCACAGTTTAACGTAACTGACAAGAAACAGATTCTGACTGACCTCGAAGTCTCTGCTCTCGGCGCTGGATCAATTCTCTCTGTTGTTCTATGGTCTTTAAAAGCTCTCCTCTTGGGGCTCGCTCTAGGTCCATGGCTGTTTTTCCTCATACATCAACAGACCTAAACAAACAAAAAGCCATTAATGTGTGTTAGATAATTTATCACTGTTCAATTGTTGTGCTTTGGTTTCATATTGAAAAGATTTTGGGAGTGTAATGCTTACTTTCACTGAAAGAAAAAAACTGCACATATCGTGTCACCTTTGTTCAGGAGTACAAGTTCAAGTTAGCTGAACATATCACGTTTAGTACTATTGAACGTCAAAGGTGTTCGCAAAGGTACGATTTACAACAAAACATGTCCGAAATTCAGTTTATCCGAAAGTGACGCTACTTTCTAAAATATCACAAACTTTATTAAAGAATTAAATAACGAGCCGAAGTACTCAAGAAATGTTTCAAAAATGGATATGAGTTTGAAGTTACTACAATGATGAAGGGCTATCACATACCGACTTCATGTATCCACTCAAGAGCACTGCCACAAACTTCCCGGAAGTTGTCAAACGGTAGCCTGGCTTACCTGCCCTTGCCATTACATTATATGACTCTTATATAGAGTACGCTGGGTACCAGACTAGTCAAACGGGAGCTTGTTTGATTGAGCGACTGTTTAGAGATTAATCGAGTTACTAATTTATTTAAAAGCAAATCGACTTGTTGTTACACAGTCGCTCGCGATATTAATACCTTATTAAAGTGAAATGATCACGGTGTTTCAAACACATGTTCTTCACGTCCAAGAAAGAAGAATAAATGGACAAAAAACGATGGTGACGAATATGGGGTTTGGGTTTTATACCAAACTTTGAACGAACTCCTTTTAAATTAATATAATGAATAGGTTCTATTTACTTGTACTAATGAATCGTTTTGTAGATATTATTGCTAACCATAGACGCTATCAGCTGAGTCTCCATCCGTCATCTAATGTTTCTCACCCTTATGCTCGATACATCCTCGGGGTGGCGGGGCGGGTAGTTGTGACCAATCACTACCTCGTCCACATACGTTGGTTTCCGATTTGGTTCGCTGGATCGAAGCCAGAGCCAAACTGGATGCTCTTTATGCAGTTTTCATTGGGTGTGGGTTGCTGTCTTTCATTCTCTTCCGTTAATGCCCCCGTCATTCTCAATACTGATTAAGATGGGAAACCTCTGCAGCAAATCACTACTAGAATACCGCTGTTTTCCGGCCTCTTTCCCTTAATGTGTCGGCCAGGTTTTGGTACTTGACTTTCTTCAATTCATGGAAATCTTCTGTTCCCTCATCTCAGGACACAGCTCTACCATTATCACTGACTTTGGGTACACGGACCATAGAAGTATATCTGGTCAGAGGTTTGAACGTGTTACTTTCTTAAGGAAGTTTTATAGTTTCTGGATTCGTTCAACAGACTGGAATTTGTTGAGGTGTTTGTTTCTTGTGTCTTCCTCTCTCACAAAGCCAATGAATTTTGGCCAAGCCTTTCTCGTTGATTTTTCTCTTTCTCCAGCACATATTTATGGAGCCATCTGTATCGTTAATGTGATAAAGCAACCAATGTGTCAGATTTGTAGGAAAGGGCAGCAAGTTGTACACGGACCGGACAAGACAATTCGATTGAAGAGGCTCATATTTCCACAACATTTGTCAGGATAGTTTTCTCCCTAGCATGTTCCACTTCATCTTATTCTATTGAACATGTAGCTGAACTCTCTTGTCTACTCTTCGACATTTCTGCCTGCACCATAGTTTTACCACAGCACATTTCTTGCATGTCTGCTTTCTCTCAATGTCGGTGTCGTCTTGTGACCAGGCCTTTTCTACCTCGAAAGTGTAGAGCCTTTATTTATTGGTGCTTGAGATTATGTTTGGCTTGTTCCACTGCTTGCCTCACAGACCATGCCTGTCATGGCTTCTGTACCTGCATCACGTGTCTTCTCATCTGCAGGGTGTCTGCGTGTGAGTAAAAGGCGTACCTTTGCAACCATATACAACCCCATCATCGAACTGATTGGCATCTTGGGTTTGTCGAATGTATAATCCAATTTTGGGGGATTTTGGGGGAATGCCTTGAGTGACAGGTCTAGTTATCTTCTCAGGAACTGTGCTGGTTACGATGACATAGGCCATACGTTGCCAAACAAGTCTGACAAGGAGGCCATTTTGGAACAGGCCTTTTAAGTCGAGCTATTAAAAATAATAAGTCTCCATGAGTATAGCATTGAAGTTATACTTTTTTAAACGTGTTGTTTTAATTCATTATATATAGAGAGATAATGGGAAAGTGAGAGAAATAGTGGGCAGGCAAAAAGAGAACGATGCAATAGCTAGAAGTTTACAGTAATGTTCATTGAAAGAGATAGCAAATATGATATAACGTGGTAAAAACAGAAAAGGAAAGTGCAAAATATTAAGATTGTAGATAAAAATATGTCTATTATATAACAAAGGTTTAGAAAGCTGTATAAACTAGCAATAGTTGGTGGTAACAATATACAACTTTTACTTTTTTGGAAGAACATGCACAATATTATATACATTAATAAGCATCCAAAGAAGGGAAGTTCGGTTTATCATCTATTTCTAACCAGTATCAGAGTTATTGTGGATGAATTGGCAAATAATTAGAAGTGTGATTAAATCGTGGCGCGCTTGAATGTATTACTAAATGTTTATTACTTAGAAATCTGAAAAGAATACAGACATATTAATTTTTCATCCGTATAGGTATAGGCATATTGTGCAAGATTATTGGGATCAGTTTCCAACGTTGAAATATCACCTGCCTATAGTTTATCAGTTTTCCACGGGGGTCAATGTTTAACGTGTGAGTGGGTCATTAAATAACGGACATGGTCAATGTTTAACGTGTGAGTGGGTCATTAAGTAACGGGCAGGGTCAATGTTTAACGTGTGAGTGGGTCATTAAATAACGGACATGGTCAATGTTTAACGTGTGAGTGGGTCATTAAATAACGGACAGGGTCAATGTTTAACAAAAGTTCAAAGTTCAAAGTTTATTGGCAAAATCAGCAGAAAACATGCTTTTGGCCATTAACAAACACAAATGAATAA
>ENA-OREC01000892-OREC01000892.1-marine-metagenome-genome-assembly--contig:-NODE-892-length-13573-cov-13.613663_pt1 | contig 13573 bp, 8 predicted proteins | sample MGYA00248626_ERZ508543 | MGnify/ENA primary metagenome ERZ508543 (study PRJEB26211, sample SAMN05518279) | marine metagenome | isolation source: Puget Sound, Washington, USA | host: Bankia setacea... | reverse complement strand
AATTTTGCAATCGTCTGTCGAATTGGTTCGTGTTGCCATACTCATCAATTATGCAAAGCATGCTGATGCATTTGATGAGTGAGATAAGTACGTTATCTGGATAGGTTTTCTGTTTTTATTTCCTGCCACAAATGCTCGCGGGTTCTAAATGTCAATTAAGCAATACTAGTGGTTGTGTCATTTGCATGTTCTTTAAAGCATACTTTGGGAATGCATTTGTTTGATATACGTAGTGCAAATAACACATTGGCTGTAATCAGTTAATGTAGTTGGTATTACCATGTTAGCTAGGGTTAAAAACTGTGTACACGTTGATGTAAACATACGCAAACCTCATACAGTATACAACAACAACTAATTGACAATTCTGCATAAACTACGACAATGAGTAATGCTTTCTAGTTAATAACAATACCATTAGCTTTTACCACATCACCTTTCACACATAGAGAGTTATGAAAAATGACACCTTACAAAAGATCAGCTTTGTTTGTAATTGTGTGCCAACTCGTCTAATTCCCTCTTTTCGTTTGAGGGACAACTCTGTACATTTTCATGAGCGCTCTCCCTTTTGGGTAGGTATTTCTAAAATAGTTATATAGTAAACATGTTTGAAGTTGTATTTTCCTTTAATGTTAAGGACAATTATATATATCTATGTTTACATAATATTAGACTTTCCTATAACATATAGAAATGCTTTAGTGATTTGTCAATCGGAATGTGCATGTCCACATAAAACAGTAAACATTATAGTTTAATGAAAATACCTACCCACAAGGGAGAGCACTCATGTATATGTACAGAGTTGTCCCTATAACGAAAATAGGGAATTGTAACGATATATCTAATTGCACATGTGAGTTTTATTTCAGTCCGCTATCAATGGTAGGATACAACGTAACCGACACGCGCTATACTACGTAACCGACACGCGCTATACTACGTCACCGACACGCGTTATACTACGTCACCGACACGCGCTATACTACGCAACCGACACGCGCTATACTACGTAACCGACACGCGCTATACTACGTCACCGACACGCGCTATACTACGTAACCGACACGCGTTATACTACGTCACCGACACCCGCTATACTACGTCACCGATACGCGCTATACTACGCAACCGACAAGCGCTATACCACGTAACCGACACGCGCTATACTACGTAACCGACACGCGCTATACTACGTCACCGATACGCGCTATACTACGTAAACACAACATGTGATGTCTGTAGTTTTATTCTTTAAACTACTTGCAGAAAGGATATAGTGCACTGAACACATTATTAGTTATCTACTGTGTATAATTATGTTCTTATCGGTTTGTGTTGGATGGGTTCAGCCCGAAAATATAATTCATGATTAACCTGTTGGTAAACATATTTAGATATAGACCAAGACACTACAGAGCACTTATTCAACGCGCAGGATAAAACTAGCACTGTTCTCACAAACGGATTTCAATGAACCTCTGTATATTCGTTTCACTGTAAAGTTTATTTTAATTATGTTTCAAATTAACGTAACACGTGATCATTATAAGATTTGTTTTAATCGTTTACCTCGTGCGAGTGACGATTTATATTATATCCAATGAGCAAAACAAGTATGGAGTAATAATTTCGCAAGATAAATAGGGATTTTATTATCAACAATAACTTATAGCATCGTCATACTTAACCTTTCAACTATTAATTTTAATATCTCATCGACAAAATTGAGAAATGAACAATCATTGAGTTCGACATTTCAAGTATCATGGACTTGGCATGTTTGCTCTTCTTACGTTATACAGCAGTTAAATATAGTTAATATTGAGATGTACTGTTCTTGTTTAAATATATACCTGTTTCCACTCAAAAGCATAGACTATGTTACCTTACTGGCTACAGATGCTACTACAAATCTACATATAAGTATACAAACACAGTTACTAAATAATCGCAACTTCTCACACAGATTTGCATTCAGCGAGGTTCGTAGATCAACACGTTATTCAAGCATGGACTCCAACGTATCAAATGTTCATATACAATGATGGTTCGTGCTTAAATCATAACTGTTTGACACATAAACGGCTGCGAGTGGGTTATACCAACATGTGACCCGTGTGTATATTAAACGTCAGCTTGAGAACTCTTCAGAAATTAAAATAAAAACAACACCAACAGTTGAAGTAACCCACACGTCTGGTCAGAACGTTGTCACTATTTTCTAGTTAATCAGTTGACCGTATGGGAGCATCGTATAAAATACACGTCTTAAACTACCCGCTGATCTATAAACGTAGTATATGTTTATGATAATATTTTGTCTAGTGTACGTGTACTAGTTATTGAGCTCAAACGAGTCTGACCTTTTGTTAGAGTCTTTCAACGAATTGTTTACAGGAATTTAAGACATATGCGTACTTTGGCACAAATTTATGAGCCAATAAGCATTATCGCGTTGATTGAAATACTGAATTAGGCTATATACTGCACATAATTAAATATATTTGTTATAGCACCAGCTATACGGCCATTAACAAGTCCATACGCTTATTAACGACACTTTATACACGCATTTCTTAAATTGAATCAGCATTACTTAATCAGTCTTACTCGACTCAAAGTTTCACCTTTCTGATTCTAAATAAGTAGTCATCAAAAGACCAGCCCATTATGCACTTTCGAAGTTTGCTGTCTTATTTAATTTACAGTATTAAACCCATGATCGTTTTACAATGGACTTAGTTTTACTTCGGGTTTACATTTTTAGTATGATAGTATCTCTTATGGTAGTGTGTACTGTTCATGAGCTATACCGTGGATTCCTGTTAGTTGTGAGTTCTAGACCCATCAAAGGCTCCTGTTGTTTCCTTGAGCAAGAAACTATCTATATACCCTCATTACTTAGTACTGGTTGGTTCCGGTAACGGATTGGAGCGTGATTTACATAAGCACGACTGGTTGTTTCACAATAGAACTACAACAAGTTAGTATAAACTAATCATGTAAAGTTTAGTCTGACCTTTCAAGGGGGCCCAGTTTTTAAAAAGTCGACATTAAGCAGTTACACACTAGTGAATAATGTAATAGACACTTTTATTGCCAATGTCAAACTAAAACAGGTGCAGAATGTGTGCCCAGAGCAAAACTGTCAGTAGATCAAGATCAAATTTATTAGGTTCATTTGGGTTTCTGATCTGACTGTGAGACAACTGCATTAATAAATTAAACATGTCAGGGTGTTCTAAAACAACAGCGGCACATTATTACTAACTGACTCCATTTCTATACAATTCGATGTACCGTTCTGCTCTGTAAAAAACATACAACACTTGATATTCTGAAATTGGTACTTCACGTGAAAGGTTGATTTCAATTTGTATTGGAACTCATTTTGAACAACTACCTGTATCATTTGAAGAGGTTTGAGTCCAAAATAGTACTTATTAAAATATGTTCACAATCGTTTAAATAAAATCAGTTGCAAGGCGGAAGCGATACAAGAATAAATATACAACATAAATGTATATATGTATAATAAACAAAGCGAATTTGTGAAGGGTTATATATATAGCGCTTATATCGTATGTTATATTATCGGCTACAATTTCAAAGAGCACCTTTTTCAAACCACATAGAAGTATTCATAAGAAATAATAAAACGTTTAGTGTAAATATGAAAACACTCGAGATTTTTTTTGGGATACAATCTAAGTACCTTCAAGTTTTGTAGCGTTATGACGTAGATATTGTTATAGTTTCAACACTCACTGATATCACACCCTCGACGATTTCAATTAATTACCGTTTAGCTATTTCAATAACCGTTGAATCATATGAAAAAGTGTAAAACAAAGGTCATGTCAGACTGTTTGTACTTTTTTTAAAATTTATATTTCGTAACATGTAAGTACATAGCTTGAAGAGTAATTGAAGTGCTTTGATTTAAGAGTAATTGAAGAGTAATTGAAGTGCTTTGATTTAAGAGTAATTGAAGAGCAATTGAAGTGCTTTGATTTAAGAGTAATTGAAGAGTAATTAAAGCGCTTTGATTTAAGTGGCTACTGTGATTTTCATATTAATCTATCTATTCATGTTCATACTTTTTTGTTTCGTGTTTATTAATATCCCTTCGCTGACCTTGGTATGTATATATGTTTTTAAACGGTTTTGATTGCAGACGATAATGACACGTATTCGCCCTAAATAAATTAATACTCTGTTAGTTCTGCCCCCTTGTTACATTTAAAACTGGATAAACTGTTCGTTTGTTTTTTAAATAAGTTAAATTTCGTTTATTTTTAACATCCGAGAAGTCCTAACACACAGGGGTTTGTGTTTATAGAAATACTCATCGTTTGGAACCAATTCCTTTATTTGTAAAGATGTTTATTGTTGTTGTTGAGTGAGTTTGTTGTTTTTGAAAATGCGGCGTTTATAATCCGTTAAAATCCCTCGTTACTCTTACAAATGATGAACACTGATACAATTGTGTTTCCAAAACCCCCAGCTCAATGCATTGTTTTATTTGACCTATTACACATTGACAACATAGTTTTAATGTGCTAATTAAAATATTAATTTAGAAAGACGTGCTTTACCGTTTATACGGACACTACTTGCATACTGATGTTTAAAATATCATATAATTGATACATTGATCTGATTTTGCTTAACTCCTATGACAATATAATAACATAGAGCTACACTACTAGCCTGAACTGCATTACTTCCTTAGAAAAGCCTTGGTTCAGCAAATAAGTTGGCAAACGCAGTTAGAATTGTACTTTTCCTCCAATGAAATAATAGATTTAAGGCAAAAGAGTTGCTGCAAATGCTACAAAAACAACTGTTCCAAATTAGTGACCACTAATCGGTTTAGCTAATTGACCGGTACATTATCTGTCTGCTTGTGGACTTGTATTTGTTCTACAAGAAACACAAACAGCTCACATGTATTTCACACACGTCTGTCATTAGAATACATCCCTTACTTTATGTTACACTACACTTATTGCCCTTACTTTCTGTTACACTACTCGTATTGCTACAATTAAGAAAGTACAGAACGAACATGTTGCTGGCATCCAATATACTTAGCATTCTGGAACCTTTATCTTTTCATAGTTAAATATACACGTTGTTGAACATTGTTAAAATGCGTTTGAACTAATAATTCGGTACGGCTGGAAATACAAGCAATGTTCAAGCGATGTTCATTTTACTGAAGAGAGATGAAAACATAAAGCCTAAGAATGAGCAAAAAAAAGAAACAAAGATAGAAACAACACAATAATTCCGAAATAAAATATACACCGCCAACACTTCAATAACAATCTTTGTAACACTAAACGTTCGCCCTTTTCAGACACTGACGTACCAAACGCACACTTTGATTCAAGTTGCAAAAGTTCCAACTGTAAAATTGGTCCTTTACATGTTGTGTCATAAACTGTTAATAGGCTGCAAGAGGAATGGTTCCGCTTATTTCATTTTATAACTTATGGTAAATTGGTATGATGTGTTTTGCGTTTGTTAAACTTCTTTTTGCATTTAAGAGTCATATGGCATTCACAAGTGCACTGTTTGGAGTGTTTGGAGTGTGACAATTAGTGTTGCAATATCGTGGCAATCACGTTCCAGTAAAGCGTAACAAGACTGATTCTGTTTATTTCATTGTGCAGCTCTTGGTTAGTGATATTACCAACAATTCCTTGTATTTTGTTTTTGTAGGTTCAGTAAACAAAACCTAATTTAATTTACGATGGGCTATTGGTAAATTACACAGAGCTACACTAAGTTTTGCACATTTCTATTTAGATGTACAGACATACACCTGACCTGTTGTAACTAGCGTTATTCATTATTTCTTTGAAGTATTACCAGCACAAATATGTAGATGAGTGCATTGTGTGTACAGTGTATGTACATCTAGTTATCGTTCCAACATTTGTTTCGTTTGGATAACTTTATGGTGTTATTTCTTAGAACTATCGCCAGATAAAACACTAAATACCATAACATGAGAACTAGTTGCCTAAACATGTAGCATTTGATAATGATCAGTTCACACTATGTTTAAGTTAGAAATATGACATTCTGCCAGGGAAAGATTCACCCATATATCGCTTAGCAATCAAGTCAAGCGATAGTTTTAGTTCACGTGTATCACATTGGTTATGTGTTTGTATGGAATAACACATTATAGACTGCCCAAGTACAGGGGTATATATCTTATCCAATATAAGCGAAACAAATAACTCCGCTGTGGACTTTGTTACTTTTGGCGAATTGTATCGCGTTACGGCTGAATATATACTGTTTAAAAGACATATTAGGTTTTATGTGTATACTTTCGGATAACAAGTTTACATGTACATGTGAAAACGTGTACAAATTTGTTAAAACACATGTACACCTTCTTTAAACATGTATGTTTCACGACAATATAATATATACAGTGCAATACACCATTGTGTAATGTTCATAACTAAAGTGTTAGAAAGGTAGGTGCTACTTTTAGGCAGTTCTGTAAGAAAAATACATGGACAAAAAAGAAATAGTTTTATTAATCGTTACATGTTTGTTTTATAGCATTTCCGATATGAACTATGTCCACACCTGGTGAAATATAACTCAATATAGTTTAGAACGAATTTAAGACAAAGAAGACCACGCAGCTGCTGTAACGACATTCCCACACCGGTACCAATCATTGTACAATAAGTTATGTACTAATAACGTTTTTTCTTCTCAATTCATTTATTTAGGCACACTGCTGAACGGCGTCTATAGAACAGATATAAAGGTCAGCGCCGTAGAGAATTACACCCGTCTTTTATTCTGATTAAACTAGCCATATATAGAAATAATAACTCTCTGCTTATTCCATGACAACTCGCTAAACTATTTAGATACACGAGGGAATGGAAGGCTGTTTGGCAAACTTCAATATTTCTGCAGGGTAAGCATGGTGGCGACGGAGCAGACAATGGCATCAAATAATGTAGGGTTTGAATAGTTCCAGACAACATTCATTCTACCACACTCATTTTATAACGATGTTTCTTATTGAACGTTGCATCAAGATGTGCGACATTCACATACCGTAAATACTATTGCATTTATCAACATTACACGACAGTTTATTGCATTTATCAACATTACACGACAGTTGACCTTCTAGCTTCTACGACCACCATGGTGTGTTTATCAATGTATTTTATATGAAATTCATACCTAGTGCAAGTAAATAGTTGAATGATTATTATGTAAAAGCTATGTTCACCTTTTAACTATATCAGAAACCGTTTTCTTTCCAATCGGATAACATACTACTCGACCGTCAATTTATTATAAATATATGTAATATAACGAAAACTAGTTTAGCTATCGGATAAAATCCTACCCGAAGACTTGCATCATTCACATCTTAGATCCTAATGTTAAGCAGATATGAATAGATCGCACGTTCCATAAGAAGCGATACGTCTGCTGGGAATAGCATTTCATTTCCAGGTAAGCCGACGCCCTGCTTTAATCGATATAGAAATAGAATGTGAAGCTATTTTGCTGATTTGAGAAAAGGAACTCCACGACGGAAATGAAAACTTCAAACAGTGATATTATTTAAACTTGCTATCAGTATATACAAAGGAATCCGCACTAAGCATCGTCATACATATTAGTGTTATACTGACAGGTTGCATTAATGCCAACTCAACATAAATTTCCTGTTCAAATTGAAAACCGCTGTTGTATTCGTTTTGAAACCAGAACTATTACTTAGTTGTATAGAGTTTTACACCAACGATCACAGGTTGAAGCACGTGTTGATGTACACAGATGTGACAGTGTGTATGTTGAAAGTGCTTGGAAAGGTATGATACGGTGTCAAATAAACAAGGTAATGTATGTACCGTATGCAAATATCTGCATTGCATCATCACATTGTCTTATTGACCATTTCAAAGAGACAATTGTGACGTATTTATCGGATAATATGGATGCCAGTCAGGTACCTTAACATACCGAATCAATTAGCTAATTGAGAGTGACTATTGTCAACATAACTGTACGAACAAGAGTATAATTTGCTAACTTCACAGTGCTTTGAGTGTGTCCAATATGTCAGATGTGAACACGTGACCTCGGTGCCATAAACCTTCGCGTTTTACAGTGTCTACAATCATTGTTTTTTATATTTCTATTTGTCTTACAGTTTACGTTGTCCAATCAAGCGAGGAAACCAATGCTTGCTCAATGATCCACGTTTTTTAAAAATAACAAACTAGTCCAGTCATGGTATTTTGTGTATTTCCCTAGTTATTATATTACAACCGACTTTGCGTCACAATACCTGTGTTAATAGCGACCGAAACAAAATTAGTAACAATTACATAAAAAAAGTTAATGGCGTCATTTGAAACAAAAAGAACTGAGACGTCGTCCGTTACGATACACTCTATCATTTAATTAAAACAATAGTTGACATTTAATCAGTGTGTTATAATACCCCAATACAATAATCAAACATGTCTGCTATTTCATCCACTAATGCAACTCGTTCAATATCTTAAATAACCAATGACCATGTGTATATATGTACTATCCAGAACATTAAAGAGTCATACAAAAGTAAAACCTATGTCAACAGAACATAGGCCAACGGTAATACATATATCAGACCGGAGCACTGACATTTTGAAAGTAAATCGAGAAAAAAGACACCCATGTAAAACAAACCTGTGAACTTCCAACACCCACCATAAAGTCTGACGGTTGAAAGTTCTGACAAGTCTCTGAGGAAATTAGTAAATTGGACAAAGGCTCTCTATGGAACGTGTAGCCCTATCACGATGGTGAATGTGAAATGTCGTGTGTGTTCTATGCGAACAGTAATGAACAACCAATGCTATCATACACATTCTTATTTTTGGATATATAGAATTAGCTATCATTGCCCCTTGTATGAAATTGATTGCAGTATTCTAGATATGACAATGTGACTATCAATTATACAGGCATGTTGTATTATACAGGCGTGGATGTTAACACTCCAAGGTTAGAACTGTGTTTAGATTAGTGGATATATATATACCACTGGGCGTGTACTCTAAAGCATTGTTGAAGTGCAAGTGTGAACTAAACTGAAAATAGCCAGTATATATATGCAACGGTGAACAACGGTGTTCAACGGTGAACCTAACCAATACACTTGATACTGAAAGAAATGTGTATACTGTGATGAATTGTATTTTGACGACATTGTGAATATCGCTTTCCTGTTTAGTGTTTTTAATTGTATTAAAGCAGTGATTGTTGTAAAATATATGTAGAACTATGAAGCAGATTCGTACAATACGTTGTACAGAACTAGAAATGTGTGCTCTTTGTACGTTTTATATATGTTTGATTGTATAAGATATACCATAGAAAGCTAACTCCTTATTCGTATAGTGAATTCACATATAGAGATAAACAGCAACACACACACACTAAAATAGTATGAAACATGTGATAACAAATTGATATGTGTGTTTCTCGTATGACGTATTCATAAGGTGTTTAGAGCCTTCTGACATATAAGCAATTGTTTGATTAATTACAAAATGAAATAATGTCTTTATTTACATTATAATTATCATAATATAAAGTAGACTTTTACAAGAATAGTTATAGGTATACTAGATGCAATGATATGATGTTTCTCTCGATGTACGAAGTGTCATCGATTTTAACATCTGGGAGAGTTGTGCTCAATAAATTTATAGTAAGAACCAGTGTCGATACCACGTGCGCAATGCTGTCATTAATCCGTTATTTAAAGGAAACAGTCACGCTAATTCTCTCCATTTGCAAGCAATTTATAACGTTGCACTTTGTGTTACCGACCCATTTTATAAACTTTCAAAGTACAGCCTGAAAAAACCCACACTCCAATTATATAGTCAAACGCATAGATATTCCCTACCACTTGGTTATTTATATCATCGTAGATTCCGATTTCAACATACGATTTTTACGTAACCGTTCGAAAGTCAACAATGTAAATTAATATATTTCGTTGACATACACTACAACCACTGATATGTCCATAGATAGTATGATTATTTGTTATCTCTCAAAAACATGTTCCAGTTAATGGTATATATAAATCACGTAATCTTGCACATCTACCTAATTAGGCTAGTTGCTCAGATGAATTAATAGATCCTCGACCGCTCACATCATAAACTAACGTAAAAGTGCAGATCATCTTCAAGTCTACAGATGCCTTGGAATTCATATAATTAGCAACGCTGTTTCATTAATGCTTTCTATAAATACCAGCATGTTACCTATTTAACCACCGCCCGAATATAATTGATAAGATCATGGTTTTGTGAATAAAGAGTGTATTGATCTAAAAGAAAGACAGTTTGAAATGTATCCCAAACAGCATGCCTATGTCGGATCTTTGAAGTCGTGTTTGATGGATTGTGTTGAGGAATTCATTGATGGAAACTTAAGCAGCTGAATGACCCATAATTGAAGACTATCTATCAAAATACACAATGTCAAATCATACTTTATTTTCGAATGTCAATATATCGTTGTAGGCTATTTTGGAACGTTCGATATTCATGTTTGTTTCGGTACGTCCAAATCTGTCATAACGTATCTTTTCCTTTATTCAATTTGACTGTATGTTGTTTCATTTTTTATATAATATGCTTGCGTTTACCTTGTAATGTGAAACTTTTGTCTGATCGCCTGAAGGTTGTGGGGGTTATTTGGTTTCCGTTTTCATGATATAGAGCTTCAACCCATGGTAGCCAAATGATTGTCATCAACTTACGTTGGTACATTTACAAGACACTCTCAAGCAAATACGCCAGCTTTAATTGCCATTAACCACGACAACCCGAAATATGATATTATCATAACGTAGAATAACATTAAGCAATAATTCAAATTGCCGTAGAACATACACAAACTGCTTAAACACATACTACCAATATATTATAAGCTAAAAACTGAAGCGTAAATTGAAATATCAGTCATCTAATTACGAGACATATGTTCGATAAATATCTCCAGTATTAGGCGTTATATCATCTGTTAAACGACAATTAAACGTTCGAGTTTCAGTGTGTGGTTATGTTACCAGGGAATATTAAACATAAACCCATACTGAGTTGTATACATAGTGTTGCTTCATGAAAATGAATGACTCCACGTGTGCATGTTCGTTTTTATTTCTTTTAACAAATCAAACAATGTATGCGATGTCAAAAGTCTTATTGGATAGGTCATTTAACAGTGTATTGATAAAGTCAAGGCTATGTTACTTATACTTCGTTTCCCGGTGTACCTTAGAGTTCCCGACACAGTTTTGGTGATGGCTTAAGACAACGTATTATGATTATACATTGATTACATATTGAATATGTACTACGTAAAGATAAGAAACGATACAAAAGCTAAACGCAACTTACTAGATAGTAATGTTGCTGCTATCTGTAATTTCACTACCTCGATTTTGTAAGAGTTTGCTCCCTTGTATGTAGAGATGTCTGTCATATTAATACAGACATACATCATAACAATATTGTGTCATTGAGTATAATTCAATGTGAACAAACAAATAAAGATTAATCAAACAAAATGCGTTTTCTTTAACAATAATACGAAGGTACCTACCATAACAAGAGAGCACTCCTTTAAACCAGATACACATGACGTTGTCATTGAAAGAAAAAACAGAGGATATAAACAGAAGAAATAGGTCTCCTAGGAAAGTATTGATGTCGAGGAAAGCACGTTCGAAACTTTTAGCGCAACTTTATTAGAAACTGGTTCTATACCATGTGCCTTTCAAAGGGAGTCGTAAAAGGGCACTGGTACCAAACAAAACAAGTGCGTATGTGTTTACATCTGTGAATGTGAGTATAATAACATTGAATAAAAACAATTATACGTTCACTGTTAATGTGAAATACCATACTTATATGCGGAATTACGTACGGCTTAGATAATAATAATAATGGAACCATAGCAATGACTCTCTGGAAATAAATGTTTATTGTATTAAAAAGGTCTAGCAGACCTACCAGACAATGGTTTTATTCACCACATGTGTATGAATATGTAAACTGATACGGGTATACAGTAATGATGTCAAAGGACAAGGTGTATCAAACCTACACGCACGATCATAACAGTATGTACCATACTCACTGAAGACAAATAAACAAAGATGGAGCAATATACAATACTCATAAACAATAAAACTAACATGCAAGCCACATTTTAGACCAATGGTATAACAAACCTCGACGTACAAGCATTCGTAACCCAAACGCAAAATGCCCATACGGATAAATGTATATAATGATGTAAACATAAACAATAGGTAAGTGTAAGCAAGTTTCAAAAGAGCAAGCGTATGGCAAAATGTTTAAAAGATAGGTATGCAATACTATTTTTTTTAACTAATATGTATAGTGTGCACGCCATATTTAGAATACGACGTGTATAACAAACATCGACATACAGGCATTTGTAACCCAAACATTGAAGAATGATACACATTGAGGAAAAGGTATACAACAAACAGTAATATCGTGCCGCCACATTCAGAAAACCAAGGGTATGGCCAACTATGGCTGACCTTTACAAAGCAAGCGGAGACTAGCCAGTAATGTAAAACAAACCTGTACACTTCCAGCAAACACCGGAGAGTCTAACTGTTGAAAGTTCTGACACGTCTCAGAGGAAATTAGTAAATTGGACAAAGGCTCTGTGGAACTTGTAGCCCTATCACGATGCTGAATGTGAAATGCCGTGTGACTTCCATAAACACGGGAATACACATCCGAGGTACAGTATACACTGAGTTGTCCGTAACGAGGAACATTTGGTTGAAAGGGAAGAAATAGACACGTTGCCAAAACCAGAAATGGCAATGACATTTTCTGAGTAATCTACTGAAAATGATGCTCGACGTTAACACACGATCTGACTGAAATATGATACCATCGGGCAAGTGGGTGCCAAACATATGTAATGGATTATGTTAATGTTCTGTAAAGGTACGAACTGATTACTGGACGAAAGTCAAATGTTAGGACAAATGAACACATGTGTGCTTCAACATTTAAGAGCTACATTGATATATAATGTAGATAATAGTTTTGGGATTAATTATCGACTCACTTAGTATGCTCAACGTAGCAACATTAAAGAAAAGCTACTAAAACATAGACACGTTAGGTTTCACGGACTTATCTACTTTCATTATCTTTAGAACTAAACGAAAACTAGAACTATACTTGAACTCAATAAAAGGATATACCCGTTACTCACTAATAATTACCTCCATTGAATCATTTCGAACCGGAAGTATAACCTTCATTTAACATTCTCAGTGCGTTTAATTGGTACCAACTGGGTAAAGCTGCATCAGTATTGACTCATCCGTTAAGGTGGGGTTGGGCTTACAAGATATTTGGACAGACGGGAGGACGGGACGGTTGAGTCATGTATACCCTAAAACTGTGTGTGTGTGTGTGTGTGTGTGTGTGTG
>ENA-OREC01000891-OREC01000891.1-marine-metagenome-genome-assembly--contig:-NODE-891-length-13574-cov-14.115211_pt1 | contig 13574 bp, 6 predicted proteins | sample MGYA00248626_ERZ508543 | MGnify/ENA primary metagenome ERZ508543 (study PRJEB26211, sample SAMN05518279) | marine metagenome | isolation source: Puget Sound, Washington, USA | host: Bankia setacea... | reverse complement strand
TCAACCCAGGAATCAAGTATAGTGTCTAACCTAATATCAACCCAGGAATCAAGTATAGTTTCTAACCTAATATCAACACAGGAATCAAGTATAGTTTCTAACATAATATCAACACAGGAATCAAGTATAGATTATAACCTAATATCAACACAAGAATCAAGTATAGTTTCTAATCTAATATCAACCCAGGAATCAAGTATAGTTTCTAACCTAATATCAACACAGGACTCAAGTATAGTTTCTAACCTAATATCAACCCAGGAATCAAGTATAAATTCTAACCTAATATCAGCCTGACAAAAAGACAACTGGTTGTATCATCTATGTTCTGAATTTGCCAAGCAATACAATCGGTGTTAGAACTGCTTTTAATACTTTTACTTTATTTTCAGGGTGAATTTACAGATGAAGGCACAGAAACCCATTTTGCGCTCGCAGATACAATGCACTCAGCATATATACAGGCAGTCAGTAGTGGTAAAAGACGAGATGGAATCATTCATAAACTCTTTATTGATGATCAGGAAATACCCGCAGCAAAGGAATAATGTTATTTCTAGTGTTGGTCATTTAGTAGTTATAAACCTCTGTCTGCAACTTTGTGATAATCAGTGTAACCTTTTATGGACCAGTTAAGATACCAAGTTTTGTTAAGTATGATACATTATAAAGGTTGATGTTAACCTTTTGTTTTGCCTTATATGTTCTGGTACTATCAAGTTATCAACAGTTTTTCTTTTATTTCTCATTTTTTGCCTAAGTTACAAAAGTCATTCATTATCTGATGTGCATAATTTCTAAGCATTTCCCCCAAATATAATTATCTACAAAATCAAGAGCTTGTTTGACTAATTTCAGCCCAGCTACAAGTTTAGATTACTTTTATTTCCAACTTAGTTTACATGTGAATGCTAAGCAAGGTAGCAATTTTGTCAACCAACTGCATTTTGACAACCTTGTTCCTTTAATGAAGGATTAAATATTTGTGAATAAAGAAAAGAATTGCTGCACCTGTAGGCTGTGATTGATTATTTATTGGACATGTATTGTAATTGAGACAGACTTTAATATGAAGGGACTATACATTCGCTGTATTCTCACTCTGTTATGTTTACATATCTTATAACCTGTTCAATTTAATAACTGAATTGTTGATTGATTGGGTATTTTGAAAACCGGTATATTCTTGTGCCAATTCTGTTTTTTCTCTACTTTGATTCTATAAGAATTTGCTACCTTGTTGGTAGCTATTTCTTTTATAAAAAATCATAGTATTATATGTCCATGTTAACATATTATTTGAATTAACTGTATTTTCAGTGTTTTGCCAATCAGAATGTATGTATCTTTATCTAACAGAAAAAATGGGAGTTTAATGAAAATATCGCTCCAAATAGAGGAGAGCACTCATGTAAACTTATCAAAATGTTGTCCTTCAACCAAAAAGAGGGAATATATGTATTAAGGTTGTATAATAGGTGTTATGATTGTTTTTCATTATGTGTTCCTTTTAACTCTCTAAAAAATACAAAGCATGGTTTTTTTATCTTCATATTTTAGGAGATCTTGTCAAAAAGGTTGAATGGTTATTAGCAATGAGCAAGCAGACCTTCAGTGCAATCAAGATATAGCTTTGATCTTATAAGTGACCTGTACTTTGCATTTTTGAGACCTGCTTTCCTCTACATCTATTTCATTTCCTGTTTTTTCGGAAAAATGCTTACAAATATATAGGAATCATAACAATAGAAAATGCAGCTTCTGGAAGACTGGAACTAATGTGTTTTCTGTTTGTTAACATGTAGGTGAAAACCAGTAGAAAGATTGAACATTCAGACACCTTTCTCTAAAAACTTTTTTAAAAGTATTCAGAAGGTGTCTGAAATCTTTGAGTGGAAAAAACGCAAATGCTTATTGGTTTGTGGAAATTGATTTATTCTGTGTCATTTCCATTTTAGGTTTTTATCCATAAAGATCAGGATAGGGTTAATGATTTCGCAGTATACACACATATCAGGAAAAACCTGGCAGCATAGCCCTGGATTTTAAATCTACGGCTTCTCTTATACAATTATAATGAGTTATGATTGTTCATGTCTTATATACTCTTTAAATTGATTTTGTTGTATTTCTATATTCAAATGTATAATTCTTTCCATTTTCAATTCCTATGTTTTCCCAAATGTGCCTGTTTTGTTACATATTTTTACTTTAAATTTATTCACAATGGTTCACTTGTTAATACAATAGACAGCTAGGTAAAACATTGGTTTAGTCTTGTCTTTCTTGTTACACTGTTTGTTTACTTCTGTGTATAGGTGTATGTGTAAACTTTCAGAACTATTATTTGTAAATCATTTGTTGTATATATATTTTTTTAGGCAGTTATAGTTAGTTGAAAATGTTAAACCATTCAATTCAAGATAGTTCAACTGACATGTTTGACGTTCAATAACAAGTTCTCATTCAATCAATAACGCATTGATGTCTGTAGATAATGGTCTCTTTGATGCAACAAGTTATTAACATTCCCAAGAGAAAACAGTTATGTGCATTCATGTGAAGAACTTCATACACAGACGAGTATTGATTTAGATGAATTCTCATTGATACAATGTAACGAACAATCACTTACATGCTTCAAGGCAAGATGTCTTTGGTAGTCCACTGGTCTCACATGTCTTTGGTAGTCCACTGGTCTCACATGTCTTTGGTAGTCCACTGGTCTCACATGTCTTTGGTAATCCACTGGTCTCACATGTCTTTGGTAGTCCACTGGTCTCACATGTCTTTGGTAGTCCATTGGTCTCACATGTCTTTGGTAATCCACTGGTCTCATCTGGATGTGTATGTTGCTGGTTCAACCACAATGATTTACTTGTTACATGTAACTGTGTTCATAAAATGATAATTACCATATATGTCTGTCTTTTATCAAACAACCATTTATCGAATAAACTTGTATTTGTTATTTGAATAAAAATATGAAATATATAGTAGCATCTTTATTTATATTGATAAAAGATTATACTTTCCCACAAGGGATAGACTGTAGAAAGGAAACCACATCCATTGTATAAGAAGTGCATCATGGAGAGAAAAGCTATGGAATTTGTATCAATTATTATAAAAACAACAACAATGCCTGAATAGGGGTGACAACTCTGCTGCTTCTTATGATGATAGATGATTAATCTCATTTGTGTTGCCACATTGTTCTTGTGACTAATCACACTGCATGGCTTCACTATTATATTAATAGTGGTGTTAATGGTTGCAAAAATGAATGGCTTGAGAACAAGGTTTTTTATAAATATATCAACAGCAGTGATGATTGTTTTTAGACTTAATAGAAAAAGTGGTGAATGTTGTGGTTGGGACGATGAAGATGATCATAATGATGAATGTGGTGGAGGTGGTGGTGCTACTGATAATGATGATGTTGCTGTTGATGATGTTTGTTATAAATACTATAATAATGATAGGGGTGATGCTGATGATGATAACAATGATGAAGATGATGATGGGTTGATTTCTATCCGAATTAATCTATTAATTCACACAAAACAATGTTAAGAACGACTACTCTGGATAGATTGGACAATAACGACAATATAATTCGTGTTAGTTTTAGTGTTTACAACTGGAGTAATATCGGATATCCTGAAGAAGTAGGAAATAAAAACTAAACTTTTTACAAAACAAGACAGCTAGCGTTGTTTTTTTCATGTATGATTACAGTGAGACGTTTAAGAAAGTGAATTGAATGAAAGTTGTGATATACTGACAACTGACTTCTGTCAATCGGAGAAGGTACTATTATTAGATACATAGATTAAATTCATGTTTTGATAACATTTTATCCGAATTTTCTGATTTCAACTGGCTGAAGGTGTACACTTTTTGAAATTTTGACATGCCTTTCATTTTACTCATTTTTAATTTTATGCAAGTCTGTTATTTTTATTGGTTTTAAACGTATTAGTCAAGCACCTGCCATAGAAAGAATCTAAATGATTTTAGGTTAAACACTGTCTGTGTATGTAGATTACTTTTAATTCCAACTTATTTTACATGTGAATGCTAAGCAAGGTAGAACTTTTGTTAACCAACTGCATTTTGACATTTAGTATGCTGGTTTCAATATTACCCCTCTGAAATGTTTATTTAATACAGAGACACAAAGAGAGAAAAGCGCCATAATTTCAACCACTACTTAACTTATTCCTTTTGTATAAACAGGTCGTTCCATGATATGGTCATGTCGACAAAAGCCGCTGAGAGAAAGGTTATTTTAGACCTAACAGATCTTCTAAAGAAAAATGGTGAGATCTGTTCTGTTGTGATTTTTTATTGAAACAAAATCTCCAATACTTCTTGACTTCACATGTTATTCTCTCTTGTAAGACCTAATTTATTTAACAATAATCATGAGACCGACTACAGTACAGGCTTAAGCAATCTCAAATAATTTCTGTTGGCACCATTGTTAATGCGCATGTGGTCATTGTGTGGGAGAAAACCTGACATTGACAGAGAGTCAGACTCAGAGACCCACCTGATGACCACATGACAATTTGGAGTCACACAGATTAATCCTGGTGGCAGAAGAAATAGGCGAGCGTGATACCACTGTTCCAGTTGGACAGTTTATCAGAGTTACAAAGTTCTTTAATTTACAACCAAAGAAGAATTCTGTAGCTGTTGGGTTTTTTACCAAAAAGTAAGATTAATTCTTGGAGATGTTTTTAATGTTTAACACAAAATCTGCTGTTTTTACAATTATACTTTTAAACTTTTTCAGCTTCAAAGGTAGTCTCGGGTGAGACCAAGGTCTGCCTGACAACAAGCTCCCTCTGTATCCTAGCAACCAATTTTAGAAAGTACAGTGAGAATATTATTGAAGAGTCAACGTCATCAGTGGTGAAGAAATCTGGGAGAAATAAACAAGACATAGATCCTGAGAAATGGAAAGAAAACTTGAGAATTCTCTACGACTTTGTGATCAAAGTGAAAGCTCTAAAAGTATGTCATTGCAATGTTAGATGTGTAAAATATTTTTTAACACATTGGCCATGGTTGAGAAATCTGTTTTTGTTTGATATTGATCAGTTTAGAGTTTAGGAAAGACGTTAAAGGTTCAAATTATACATGAAAATAAGTGAAAAGTAATAAAGGTAAATCAATGTATGACAGTTCTTTATTTTTCTATTCATTTATCTACAAGTAATAAGTATGATCTTGCTTTCAAGTTCACATGTCTTTCCATTTTAGATAATTCATGGCAGTTACACAATGAGGACGCCAGTACAGATTGCTCGGTTTGGAGCAGTGCAAGTGTTAGAGGTGAAGAAGCTGCCTATACATATGGTGGAAGGTTTGTCTAAACTGAGGGGACAACTTAGGGAAATAACTGTAACCAAAAGTATAGAAAACTTACAGGTAGGATTAAGAATTGACTTTTTTGCTGCTAGTTAGAGTGCATCTATTTTAATTACAAATATAAAAAACAGACTAACAAACACAATTAAACACTAATTAAAATTATACATGTGTTATCTGAACAAACTGTTTTACACACAGTTTGACCCTTTTACTTAACTGATTGTGAGATTACTATAAGTTATTCAGTACATACATATAGTTGCATTCATTTTCGGTTATCTACAACAAGAGATCAGAGACATTTCCACACTTAGATAGTTAGCAAACAATTACTGGGGAGGTATGTTACTGTATAACTATACTTTGAATGTTAGTATTAGTAACTGTAAATAATATATTTTTTGAGAACATAAAAATTGTCATTTCCTTGTAAAGGGCGCTTTCATGGTCTCTTGAAGTTGAACTCGTAGAAGCCTAAACTGGGTGGTTTAGTTGCCAATGAGTACCAAGAAATGTGAAATAAGAGCCTGAAACAAATATGAGATTTCACACTATAAGTTTGTATAAGTCATGAACAATTATTCTGTACGGTGTTTGTATTTCAGGATTTGTTGGAGATCTGTGGAGGGGACAGAAGTCAGGGTCTAGTGTGGTCTCACCTTCATCGTCTATTTGTCAGCTTTAATGGTCTCAAACAACTGGACTTGTCAATGGTAAGTCATCTCAATTATTGATATTTATGGGCAAAGAGATAATACAAGTAGTGAAAGTGCAATGAAATACAGATTGAAAAATGTCTCCTTTCTCACATCAGAAACTTATTGAACAAAAGTCTTTAAGTTTAATTAATTTAATTTAAGATCTAAAGGATATACTATAAAATTAAATAACACAGATTTACCATTTCAGTCTGTGCTTTATTGCTTTGTTTTACTTTCATGTACTAAGATGCTGCAAGACTTAACCAGCCATTATCCTGTCATTTCATTTTATATCCTTTTTAGCATCATAAGTTTCCAAGTCGCATGTGTTTATAGTATGTCTTTTATACATTAATGATTGAAATAAGGTTTACTCATGTGAAGTGATGTGTGTCTCAATGTAATTAATCTTTCTTTTTTCAGCGATTTGTTCCATTTGTAGAATCGCTAGATCTAAGCCATAACCAAATTAAAACTACAGAAGATTCCCTGAAGGTATGTACATTCTACATTGTATAAACATCAGAATATGATTAACATTTGGCAAAAACAACTACTTCAAACCAATACTGTCCTGCTATTTAGAACACAGAAATTAGTTACTATTCCACTTTTGAATCCTTAAAATTAAGACCACTTTTGCTATTTAGACCATTTGAAACCTTGATCCATACATGCAATGTCACTGTGCTTTGTTACTCTTGTGCTTAAATGAATATGTTTCCATCCACATTGTCTATAGGTTAGGTGGTTATATAGCAAGTTATAAAGAGGATCATCAATGCATTTTATATTGATGTACGTAATCTCACGGCAGTATTATTTATTTAGAACTGAACAATAGCAACGTAATTTGATAGCAAGTGGTTTCAATTGTTTAACTTCCTGATTGCATTATGATAAGTGAACACAACACAGATGTAACTGCTTCATTTTCCATTACCTGTTAGAATGTCTTGCTTTCACTAGAAGATTCATACTTGTATTGGAGCTCTCTAAATACCACAAGCTTGAATTACAACATGACGGTGCTTTGTACTTGAATACATGTATATATAAGGTATAATTATTCTGGTGTATAACTACTTCAATGTTTGATATCAGCTCATGTTGTTCAACATCCTTCATTCAAGTAACACTTTGAAAGAAAACAGGGACTAATTCAAATGAGAGGCTAAATAGACTGAATATTTTTTTAGCAGAGATTGCGAATGAAGTTCAACTGTTACTGGTCCAGAATTGTTTTCCTTAACACAAACCATTTAAAGTATAATTCAAGCTCAACCTAGACATTATCTTTGGAGTATGACTTGCCTAGAGACAGCAGCCGTTCAAACTGAAACATGTTTTTTAAGAAGTTTGGTATTGTTTAGTACACCGTCCACATTAAACTTAGTCAATCACTTTCAACGAAAACATTAATAGGATAAGGAAAGGTTGTTTATTAAATAGTTTCACAACAAAACATCATAACTTATATACTGTATTTGTGTAACCAAGCTGTGGTCATTGTCTGGTACTGCAAAGAGTATTTCAAGGGTTGAATGGAAAACTGTTTATTACTGCCATCTTGTGGTTTTTTATAGTTACTAAGTTACAACACTTTCCTCTTAATCTTCTTGATAGAAGTGTGGCTGGCATTAAAGGGGTTATGTGTTGTATTGATTAATACACCTGAGAATGCCTGTGTAACTAGTGACAGTGTGTTATATAATACCAACCTTTACAGGAATGTATACAGTTTTCATCAAAAGGATTTTACAACTTTTTATACTCAAGCAATCTGAGTCATTTCACTTATAGTATGTTTTAATGATTTATTACTTAAACATTCACATTTAATGTAAAATCAAAAAAAACACAATTTGTAAGCTTCTAACTATGGATATGAAGTGGTTTTTGTATTTTTCATGAACACTAGTGATCACTTCAGGATATTTTAGACATGTGCTATTCTCTATCTCAAGAACTCATTGTTCAGAATTATGACTAGTCACATAACAAGTGCCTTCCTTGTTAACTAAACCAACCAAACCAAATATGTTTATGTATTTCAGAGTTTGAACGACATAGTGCGTATTAACCTGAGTTACAACATGTTGACGTCTATGCCTGCCTTCTCTTCTTCTAACCTACACAAACTTAGAACCCTTGTCTTACGAAGTAACCAACTGGAGAACGTTGTAGGTATGTAAGCATTTTGTAATTATCTTTATCAAATTTTACTAAATCAATGGTATTTTTAATATTTTTCATACAGAAGCCCTCAAGCTGAATTTTTTTAAAATAGATAATGATATAATTAAAAGTTAACAACAATCAAACTTATTCTATGGCGTTGTTGTCTAGGTTTGGAAGAGTTAGTTGCCCTTGAAGAAGTGGATATCTCCAATAACCTGCTAATGGACCACAAGCTTCTGTCTCCACTGAACAAACTTCACAGACTCCAAGTGGTAAGTGGTGTTCTTTTCAGTGCTACTTGAATCGTCCGATGAATTTGTTGACATAGTGTTAGAAATTTGGAAGTCTGCCTAGAAATATTTGGGAGCCTGCCAAAAAATATGATACATGTCGTCTGCCAAGAAAAGAAATTCTCAATAAGAAAAGCTCAAAGCAAACTACGCTGTGTACATAATAATGTAAACATACAAGCATGACTGTGTGGAAGAAAAGTTACTGACCTAACTTAGTGAACACATCATCATTTAACATCGAACAGAGGGTTGTCACTCTCACCACTATGATAGGTTTAATTCAAAAGGTTCATATTCACATAGTGTATTCATTGAATCATGACTTATAACAACCATTGCTTAACCAAGTGGTGTATTAAAGAGAAAAACACATTCTTTATTATGCATAGAAAACATGCCAAAATTGAACATCTTTGGATTACATATATAAACCTTATGTGTTATATCTATTGTTAGGTACAGTTGACAGGTAGTTAAATATATAATCGCAAATAAAGCAGGAAATAAATTAAAGCATGGAGCCAAATTGAAATGAATTGATGCTTTACAAACAAATTTTACCTTTAACTGAAAAATACCTGGTTTGTTAACAGAACTTAGGAAATAAAAGAATTATAGTGGAACTGACAAATGATAATTATTATTTTATCTTTGGAATGTGATAATCTGTCCATGACTTCTAACCACTTTTTCAACTTCTTCTAAAAATGTATACAGTACTTGTTTTTCTTCCAGCATCTTGAATAGTAAAGCATAATTTCTCTTTAAACCCAAAATACCACAAGGAAACGACATTTTAGTGAGAGCCCATAATATGTCTTTGTAGAATTGCCCCATAGTATGTATAACTTGCCAGTTTGATTCTGTAGCTGTGTGTAGATGGGAACCCACTGTGTTACAAAACCAGCCATAGACTTCTCACAGTACAACAGATCTCCCCCAGGGCAGGGCTAGGGGTCTTCCTTCTGGATGGGATAAGGCTACTCCCTGAGGAAATCACGGTAGGTCTACGACTGTTACTTATTATGTTTTTATGATGAACTGGTCCAATTTTAACATGAGAGTGGTTGTTTCAGTGCTGTACTTGTTTTGAAGATTTTTGATTAATAATTGCATCATTATTTGTTATATGGAGTTATTTCTCACTCTCTAAACATATACTTTTTGAATTTATTATGCCCTTTAAATACAATTTGTTTAACCTAAATCTCCCTTGCACCAACATGCACACACACAAACACACACACAAACACACACACACCTATTTACAGTTATGCAATTGTTGTTATGTTCATCAGGTGTTAAGACAAAGTCAGATAAAGTCTATGGAGCAGAGAGCAGCAGCAGCAGATGGTAATGATGAACTTGACACCACTAACATATCCAGCAGTACCAGTGACACCGTAGCCACCCATCTAAAAACACACAAACGGCATCAGAGAAAACGTAGTTTGGAACGGGTACCAGTAATAGCTGACATTGAGACAGTGTTGACAGATAATGAACAGTATAATTCTTCAAAAGGTTAGTACACATGTCCCTAAAGAGCTATAAACAACACATAAACAGCTAAGAGAGAGCTTGTATTTAATGTAGATGGAGATATACATACTTATTACTCATTAATTAAAGGAGGGCGTATCAGTAAGAGCATGTGAAATATAAATCATTAGCATGCTCAGCCAGGTAGTGCGGGAAACTCAAAACAAGTGAGGTTCGGCGTGTAAATGAAATGAGGTGCGGCATGCGTTATAAGATAATGAGATGAAAATGAAGGGATGCCATGAACTATACGATATGACGATAAAACATGTATAACAAAATAAAGCATAACCCACCTTGCGACATATATTATGATTGGATCTCTGACAAATAATAGAAAAATGTAATACTTCTCATTTTAAGTGTATCTTTAAAGATGGTTAACTCTAATACTTTATTTGACATCACTTACAAGAGCCCAGCTTTCAACCCTCACTTTTCTGACCTTGTTACAGGAGCCTCACTAAGTGCCTCATTTCAAGACAGTCCAGCCATTGCCACGGAGATAGAGGAGGAGAAGCAACGTGTAGAACTCTTCCGGGCTCTATATAAGGACGACTGGCTGAAGGCTCTCAATGCAGAAAGAAGTGACAGTGAAGCTGAGTTGTCGTATAAGAAGGAGGATGATGACATAACAATGCAGAAAGAAAGAGATGCAGTGTCTGAACAGTCAGGATTACTAGTTGCCAATCAAGGTCGTTCGAGGCCGCCATTGACTAAATCACCAAGGTCGCAATCACCTCTAGCCAAATCTAAAGGTTCTGTGTCTACAACTGTTGACCCAAAGAAAGGTATGTATGCATTTACTCCTATAGATTGTCGTAAAATAAAGTAAAATGTTCATATTCACTTTTACAAAAATATTGTAGACATTTTATTTTAGGAGATTTTTGAATTCACTGCATACCTCAGAAAAAAACAATCACTAAGAGCCCTACTCTTCACACCCAGAAGTGTTTTACATAGCAGGGCATAGTTCTAGTATGCTGATAAAAAAGGTTACAGAGAAGTTAGTTTAGCAGGGTTCACTACATGAACAATCACTTAAATCTAATGCTGCATACCCTGAAAGCAGTGAATACTACAGAGTCTGCTGATTTATAACCTTTTGGTGCAAAGTACATGTAGTCATAATGTTATCACATGTCATAAGAGGAAATAGATCATGTACATGTATACTTGCTTTAACTCATTGGTTTTGAAATTTGAAATATTGATTTTGGCTTTTTCGGTCTTTTATTGTTACTTACTGCTGTTATTTTGTTGTAATAATGGGTTTGTATTTGCATTAACAGTCTCTTTGCTATTCCAGAGAAAGTAAAAGAAACAGATTTGGTGGTATCTGCAGCATCTGAGCCTGAAATTCATCCTGAACATGCTATGGAAGTGAGATCGCCCACGTCACCTAAAGGTATAACTATTGGTCTAACGACTGACATATACTCGTTACAGAGGGCCAAGTCTGTACAGGAGGAGCAGACAGGAAAACATCGTCTATTCTCACGCTCAGATTCTAGAGAGGACACAGAGAGTGTGAGTCAGTATGGTAAGGCCACTTGTAGTAGATTGTAATATAACTGTATACTCGGGACATACAAATCCCTCTTGTCCTAGTGTGAGTAGCCTTTGATGAAGGTCATGTGGAATTTTTGATATCTCATAATAATATGTAATGCATTTTTCTTGTTTTTACCATAGCCTACATTGAGCAGGATTAGTGGAAATTTTAAGTATTTTCGTTCCCTTATACACCATGTACTGTAAATTACGTATTTTTCATATATTAACTATTTTGGCCTCCTTTGCCAACTGTTGTGACAGAAACAAACTCAAAACCATGAACATTTAATTGGTTTGATGTTTTCCATTTGTCACTATTGTTGCAGGTGAAGAGAGTGAACCATTCATTGTACAACTGCCCACAGATGATATGAAGTCATTACTGGTTACCCTAAACAGTCGATACCTCATAGAGAAAGATCTGAATGGGAAGAAACAGGCAGCACTGGATTTGAAATGTTTATTGGTATGTTGATAGTTTTGATTGCACTAATGGGTTGTTATTAAAGCTGTTTAAATTAAAAGTATCTACATAACCTTTACAGCAGCTGCATCATACATACAGATGTTCTATATAACTTGATACTAGTCCTTATTATCACATTTTCCTTTTCTTTAGGCAAACCTTTTTAAGTCACATGATTTTGACCTTGACTTTCAGATGACTTTGACCTATTTCTGTATTTTAGTTTTAGTATGAGTTCAATACTTTTGATACATATTTATTTATCTGTCAGTTATACAGTAAGGCCCCAAACTTACATCCTGACGCACTTGCTTTGTAATGTCTTTTATGATTGGACATTGTATCATTATATTTTGCAAATAATAAATACAGTACTACGGTTAACATGGCAATAATAACGGCTTCATCCAACTCTGTCGCAATCAAATCTGCCTATACCTCCATAAATATCAAAATCAGCCGACAGTAAACCTTATATTGGTGTCTGCATTACAGTCTGTTACCAGAAGTCAGGAGAAATGTTACGGCACAGATCTGATTGGAGGGTTTGTGTTCCCTATACTGACTCTGGAGTTTGATTACGTGAAGAAAGATCGACGGCAAAGAAAATTTGCTATAGAAGATGAGAAAGATCTAAAGGTAGGGCAAGTGTTTTTTTGTTTTTTTTAAATCATGTATAAGTTTTCTGTTATTTGACCCCCTTTTTTTAATTCTTTTTTTGGCGGAGGTGTCTCGCACGCGCGGGAACCTCCAAAAAACTTGGTTCATTGATGATTTCATTATACACACTCAGTAACCTATACTATCTGATTACCAACTTGGTGTATATATTGTAACCATTAAAATCCATCTAACAACCTTTATTGTACAATAGACCTCTGTTTATTTGGTAAAGTAATGATTCAGAAACAGAATGTTGATCAAAGCAAACAGCTAATTTCAAAGTAATAGTGGATTTACTATTAGTCAACTTTTTGTCTGTGTTGAGGATAGTTTACTACTACGCATTACTACTTATTACTCATGGAAAAACATGCTATCAATCCACTTGTGGTGGGTAAATTATCACTAAACTTGTTATCATATACAAATGATTACAAAAACTTGTAAAAGTCATCTACGTTAAATAATATTGTACCAAACATACTGCTATAAATAGTGTAATACTTCATGCAATATGAGTACATGTAGAAGCTGAAGTTAATTGTTGATCCTTGGTTCATGTTTATAGGCAATGGAATCAATGTTGCTCAAGTATATCAAACCTAAGGAGGAAGCACAAGAACAGTGGATGGAGGTATTTATTTATCACATGTAGGATAAAAATAAACTGGTAATGTCATCTGTAGAAATGCCCTTGTAAACTATCTTTCTGTCCCGACAGTTTTATCAGTAGCAAAAACAAAGACAGTACCAGTTTATTTTTATCCTACATAGATCGGAAGA
>ENA-OREC01000890-OREC01000890.1-marine-metagenome-genome-assembly--contig:-NODE-890-length-13575-cov-31.741591_pt1 | contig 13575 bp, 5 predicted proteins | sample MGYA00248626_ERZ508543 | MGnify/ENA primary metagenome ERZ508543 (study PRJEB26211, sample SAMN05518279) | marine metagenome | isolation source: Puget Sound, Washington, USA | host: Bankia setacea... | reverse complement strand
GTCATTTCTACATCATGGTTTGAAAGTAAACAGCAAGGCAAATAATATGATTCAGGAGAGACAACCACTTCAGGGTGAGGCTCTTCTTATAAAAAACAATGAAGCAAGGGAGGTAAATCTGGTTTCAAGAAGGTTTTTATTCATAAAGTCGTGGCATTAGGAGGTTTAATGAAGTAACACAAGTCTTGAAAGATGTAAGCAAATTCAATATTTTTATATTATGTACATTTAATAAATAAACATTCTTGGAAAACATGAAATAAGAAGCCTTTTATGTCAGTTTTCTGTTTAACCTTTACATGTGTAAGTAACAATCACAATATTTACACTAAGAATAAGGACACAAACACATACACACTTATAAATATCCTTCCTCTCTGTGTATCAAGTTACTGGTGGATGAGTCACTGGAAGGTTTACTTTAATACTGTAATACCAGTAATGCTTGTTTCAATACTATATTATGCAGAAGTGACAAAACAGCAGGCTTATAAATACAGTCAATAAATGTTTTGGAACTGTGAAATTATTTCTTATTCAAATCTTCTCTTTAACAGCCTATGCGAATGACACCAATCCTAATGGGCCATGACTGGTAAAAAACGTGTTGTTTCAGTAAAAATATTTGAAATTTCACAAGACAATCTCTTCTTTACTAAGGCTTTGAGGACAACAAGTCCAACACATTTAGGTGATATTATTTTAGGAGTGGAAAAAGTTTGAATTAACAACTTACACAGATCCTATATTTAAACATATACACTTGAGGGCTTTAATTCGATCCAAACAACAGAACTGAATTTTTCCCCCGAATGTTTATGCTAACAGTTAAAGCAGTTTTTCCCCTTTTTTGACAGAATCAGCTGTTTGAGAAATCCAAAACTATTACAAGACTTTATGTTAGTAACATGATTCTGTGGTTTTCAAGAGTGGTTTGACGAGTTATCTAAGTGAATCTTTAGACAATCTAAGTGTAATAACTATGTCAAGTAGTCCTCTTTTGTCCATTATACAACCAGTCAAAGATCTTCATATACATGATTACCAAGTTTAGTGAATGTTATTTTAAAGCTGTGGTTGCTAGAGTGTTAATAAGGGTAGATATTGCTGCAATTTAAGATAACACTAATCCATGGTCTTTTACTCTCAGTGTAAGATTCTGTCCATTATTAAATTTGGTCAAGATCTTGTGTTCATACACATTGTGATCCTTATAGTGTTTAAGTTAAATATATATGAGCAGTGATCCTTTGATTTTTAATCTGAGAAAGAATTTAGTGACACTGTGATTTTATACTTCCTCCTTAACATGTCAGCAAATAAAAGTTGTACATGTAGAAGTTTAAGGGTATACATGTAGATGTGCATTGCTGTACAATCATACAACTTAGGGCTGTGTACCGGTATTCAATATATATATCAAATACTGGTATTTTACTTTCGATCCGATTATCATATCGAATGTTTCTGTATTGCCGTACATGGGGGACATTTTATCTGCCGCTAGATGCTGTATTGATGACCAGTCATTGGATGCTATGAATTTTTTTTAAAAGAATGCAACCGTGTCTGATATTCTTCTGTAGACTTAAAGATCAGTTACACTTATATGATATATTGAATATCGATCATTTTGTATCGATACACAGCCCTATTACATACATGTACTGTAATCATTGAAACTTTTAACAGTCTACATGTATGTAATAGAAGGCCGTCCGTTGGTCATGACTGGAAAAAAATGAGCTGGTTCAGTAAAAGTAATAAAAAATCCACAACAGGAAAAAACACTTTATGCTTTAGACATATCTAGAAAATGAACAAGTAGCCTTGTTTTACTGTAATAGAGATAAACGTTTACATAGAATTCAACATGTTCATTTAAACTGTAATTATTGATACTTTAAATATCTAGAGAATGTACAAAGTAGCCTGGTTTTACGGTAAAGATAAACAAATACATAGAATTCATCATGTTGAAATGCTATCAGTGTAGTGAGAATTTCATGCTAATAACTGATATATAATGAGTTGATAAACTGGTGACTCACTCTTTATAATCATGTACAATTGTATTCAAATTCATTTAAATGTAGACGATTCACTCTGATAATACATTTACTTCAAGCAATTCAAGCTGTCATACTACATTTTCAGATTTCATTTTGTTACCAACAATGAGCTGTATATCATAATGCTTCAGTTGAAATAAATATCATGTTCTGTTCTGTTCAGTTCTATTTTGAGTGTAGAATGGAAAATATAGTTCAGCCTGTCTAAATGACCTTAAAGTTGCAAAACTATTTCTCAAACTATTAGAAATAAACGCTTAATATGCCTAGTCTATGACTCAATGTTACTGCACTATACAAACATGTGCTTACTAGGTCTATTTTTCCAATAAGGCCATGTGCCAATGTTTTTACTTTTATCCTGCATCTACTTTTTTCCAGAAAAGTTTAAACTGCCTTTTTCAAAAAAAATCTGAGTCAGAGTTTAAGCCTTGAGGATTGAATCATGAAAACGTGATACTTGAAAGAGTCAAGATAGGAGTGCATCCATTTTAAATATCTGTGTGATCTGTGCTATAACTTACCACACCTGTATAATGTATATCCCACCACCTTGTTTAAAATGATCCTTTCTTTTGTAACGTGATATGCCATTCAACATTTTTCGCTCAATCCTCCTTCTTACTGGCCTAACTGACTTTTAATAAGCACATGTAACAGGATGAGATTTGGGCACAAAAAGGCTGAACACTCTATATAGCCCTGAAATATATGTAACCTAGGATGATGTTTCAATATCAATTGTTGGTAAAGAAATGAGTTGGTACTGTTAATAATTTGAAAAAAAAATCAAAATAGGCAAATAACAGAATACTGAATTTGGACCAATAATACTAAGTCTTTCTCGACCTCTGAGTCTGATTGATTTCATACTTCAATGAGAAAATGTAAGATGGTTCTAATCTATTTCTTCATATACTTGTATAATAACATTTAGAACACATCTGCTTTCATTCATCATAAGGCCTGACAAACATTGCACATACTTGTGACTTAGCACAAAATATATTATATAATAACTAGACTTGTCCGCCAGACACCAATGCCCCCACATTTGGGAATTGGTCACAAAAGTAGTCAAAATCAGGCAATCAAAGGCAAGAAGTTGGGCACACAATATAATTTTCCATTTGATGTGTATATAGTAAAAACCAATCAGGGGGCATAATCCTGTAAATACTGACTTAAATGCACATCTTCACATCTGTGAAAGTTTGGTCATAATCCCTTCATAAGTGTAGGAGGAGTTACACACACAAGATTTTCTTACGGATGGACGTACAGACAGACGGATGGACGTGTGCAAATCTATATGCCCCCACAGGTCCAAGCTTTGTGTTGGCAGCATAAAAACGATGAAACAATAACTTGAAACAATAACTTAATATATCTACTTTAAAAATACATAACTTTCTCTGCTTTTAAAAATACATAACTTTCTCTGCGGTAATACATAATGTACCTCAATACTACAAATTGATATTTAATTAAAGATCTTTTAATTGATTCTAAATACGTCATACACATGCTAAAATGCTTCATAGCCATAGTCAGCATCATTCTTTCAATAGGCTTATCATAGTTGGGTAATTAAGTCATGAAATAAGTAACATACACAAGGTACCACTAGTCTACATTCAAAACTAAACTATTTCATTCTTCAGCAATACACCAATGACAGAAATATGTGTGTAGTCTCCTATGACATTCTTTTAATTTTCTAAAGTGAGTTATTTGTGAGGGAATGTTTAATTGCAAGAGTCAAATGTCTACAGCAGATTGACTTAAAGCCCAGCATACACGTTACAGTCAAAACACAAGTGAAGTAGGGGTAACTAATACTTTGGTTTGTGCACAATGCTTTACAAATAAAGTTTTTCCTCCCTAAATAACTATAGCCAATCACAGGTGGCTTCCCCTCGCATAATGTCTAAACAATCATGTATTTGTCTCTCTAATTTGTTTCAGCGGGGTTGCTTCCCCTTTGGTTGTTTTTGCATTCATAAGCCCGAAATCAATCAGCACTGAGCAGCAAGGATTAACTTTCTTGCTCAAAGAAACAACAGGGTCCTTGACGGAATTCCAACCCAAGGCTAACAAGCGATCCAGTGATTATAAGTCTGACTTTCTAATTTACACACAACGCCATCCCTATGATGTTGTTGGTCTCAATAATACCACAACTCATTAGGATTGACTCGTAGTTATCAGTCGTCAGTTTGACCACCCTCAATGGCTCCTCATTGTTTAGTTGACTTCATTCCAACCCTGCTCTAATAAACTACACCAACTCTTTTTACTCATTGTGGGCAACAGAAACCCTCTGATTGATATGGCATCCCAAGTAATATGATGTATATTTACATGTAGCAAATAAAAACAGTTCCAAGAGATGAACTCATTCACTAGGTTAGTTGCCTATCTAAAAGTATTTGTATGTGTATCTTTTAAGCATACAGGATCCAAATCTGGTATAATTTTTTAGTTTTTTGGTTTGGTTTTGACGATATTTAACGAGGGGGCTTATTTGACATTTACGTCAATCTTCCAATAGGCCCTCAATTAATTCTAGTTCGATTGTGATATCACGATCGAATCCGTTCCTGGAACCAACCAGATCACGATCGAATCCGTTCCTGGAACCAACCAGTACTAAGCAATATGGGTAAAGTTTCTTGCTCAAGGAAACAACTGGGGCCTTTGATGGGGCTCGAACCCATAACCTCCACGTTACAAGTCAGTTGTGCAACCCACTGCGCCACGCCGCACATTAGTGCAGATGATATCTAAAGTTGCTTGTGAGATATTCTGTTCTGGTTTTTAATGTTTCTGTTAATGAAAAACTAACTAAAAAGTTACATAGTTGGTTTCATTCTGTTATTGTTTTTAATGTTTCTGTTAATGAAAAACTAACTAAAAAGTTACATAGTTGGTTTCATTCTGTTATTGTTTTTACAAATAAAGAGTTTCCATACACTGGATAATTTGAGCATTTAGAAGTTTAACACTTGGACGTAATCATTTTGTGGTTGTTAATTAAGTTCACCTAAGGTACGAAGTCTTTATAAAGTTTTAATTTATACCAAATTTTGGTCTGAAACTAGTTTATATACCTTATCTCCAGAATCCAAAGGACTTTGATCGGGTGTTGGTAGTCCAGCTTGTTTACGAAATTCTTCAAGGTTAACATAATCATCTTCTGTCTGTATTGTTAAGTTTGTAGGTCTTTGCAAATGTCCATGATATTGCACATGTACTGAATTATCTGACACAACCGGACTGACATTAGCATAAATAGTCTTATCACTGATTTTTTCACTTTGTCCATTTACTTGCTCCATGTTTGTATTTCCTCCACTCTGTCGGTTTTCATTCATATTTGTGTTGGCCTTTGCATTTAACACTCGACTGCTTACGTCCTGTAATACCGTCACATAAGCGGACGGTACGTAAAAATGTTTGTCCGGCGAATCCGGTCTACATACTTGCCACCACTCTTCAATGTCGGAGTTGAGTAGAAAGAAAATTTCATCCGTTCTCATAAATACTGGAGTGTTGTCATGCTCATCTGTGTAATCATAGTCATACAACACTTTCACCCTTGAGTACTTGTCACATGTGAAATTATTTGCCATAGTGATTAACTGCTGTAAACAATGGCCTTATCTCTGTTAACACTAAACTACAGACATATCTACAACAGCAAACAGGGTTGACATCGTATTTTGGGGACAGTCTAGTTAATGTTTACATTGTTGAACGCAACCCGGTGCAAGTTCGAGGGTGGGCTACGAATTGTGTCGCGTTTTTTTAGTTTGATGACGAGTAAAAAGGTGACCAAATCGCGTCCGTGTTGTTGTTAAAGCTTACTACACAAGTGCTACGCTGGTCTCGAGTTTAACCTTTGCCTCTAGGTGATTATACACATCTTTTTAAAGTCCACTTCACAAATACGGAAGCACTTTACCATTTACAGTGGTTTCATTTACTTTAGACGAAATCTTATTGGCTTTAACCCAAAACTTAGCAAATGTAAAATGCTATCACTAAATATTTATTCTAAATAACTCTAGAAACAGCATGTCTTATATTTTAGTTGAATAAAAGATCTATTAGAAAATTAGATTTATTTATCACTTATTAATTTTCGTTTAATGTTTTCATGTTGTACCCAAAACCGCACGATCTGTATCAGCTTCGTACTCAATGAAATTCGATAAAGCATTTTAACTTATTATTCAGCGACGCACACCTTGTGCAATAACTACGTGTATTGTTTGAATAAAAAAACTTTTATTTATTTCTAGTCAATTTAAAACAATACAGTATGTTATTATGCTCAGCTCACAGCTGTGCGTTCTACACAGCGCGGAAAGGACGGAAACGGTAACACAAACAAAGGGATATAACTGCGTTAACAGCACAAATAAAAAGATAAACAGTGGTTCTCCCCCATTGCAAGTAAAGCTTAAATACCTAATAATTAAATGTGTCTATGTCAACAAGGCTTTATTATACGAGTTAAGTGTGGCTCTTTGCAGGGTGGTTTATGACCACAGGGTATCTGTCCTTAATCAGGTGCGTAGCTACCTGTACGCAAAGACGTAGCTGCGAACACATTGTCAAAGAAGGGAACATTCAAAGATATTCAATATACAATAGAAAACTTGCCTATGCTAGGAGTTGATCTACAACAAATAAATAGAAACCGAACTTAATTTATTACTTTTATTTCTGATGATGGCTTTGTCATCGCATTGTTCTTTGAATACAGCCGAACAACAGAGAAAGCTCTTGGAGGTCGGTTCATTCAAATGCTGACCGAAAAAGAGTATTGCTATTCAAAACATCAGAGGACAGGGACTGCAATGAATGATAATGGTTCGAAGAAATTAGTAGATTAAAAAAAATGAAAATGCATTTCGTTAGTCTTTCATTATTGTCCTGGTAAATATGTCAGTCTGGTTAGCGTAAGGTGGTGGAAAAATGGTTGTTCATATTACTATGCATCATTCGCCCCCGAGGTATTACTTCAACAATAGCGGTTTTCACGGTTGTACTCAAACTAGGATATGTCACAATAATAAGCTCTATATGGCTCGTGTAGGATGGGGAGCGTGTAACTGTTGTCCACTGTATAAAAGACGAAATGTTTGATCTCAAATACGTACCTTTTTTTATTTGTATTTATCCTCCTAACACGATTGCGCACACATCATGTAGACCATTGCTACGCCCATGTTTATCATTGACATTTTGAAAAAGAAGAACTGGTTGGAGTTATGTGTTTTATGTCAAGTTTGCGTATTTTCGATTTTAAAATGGGTTCGATTTCGGCCATCTGCAATGCAATATGCTCTAATTCAGATTTGATTTGGTAGTATGCATGCTTATAGTTCAAATGTGTTAATTTATTAAAGATTAAGTTATGTATGGCTCACAGACTAATTGGAAATACATATAATGTACTTACACAAATATGTTGTCATAAATTATGTTTTCAAAATGTTTTAAAATAGATTTCCCCTTAACTTATCTAAGATTGACACTGATAAATGTTGCTTAAAAGTCTATATATTTTTAACGAAACGTGAACCAAAGAAATTCCCAGCATAAAAAACAGTATGATAACATACATTAAAGACATCTCATGTTGCTGGTAATATTGTTTATAGTACTTGTAGTACAGGACACAACGGGGAACCTTTGATGGGGTTTGAACACGACTGACCGATTACGAGTCAGAGGCTCTACCTACTGCGTGACATGCTCGAATTGAACTTCCCTGGCATCCTCGCCCTCGTCAAGTACCTGACATACTTCGTTATAGAAGAGCATGAGGTTGTTATAGCGCTTGAAGAAGGAAGTATAGACAGAGCTTTAACTAAGTTTTGGAACGTGTGGCTCGACCCATTTACCATGTGCTGTCCGTGTTTCATGTAACTGTAACTACTGTAACTTGACCATGCTGTGCTCGCGACGCAGAATGAGTCAACGTGTCGTTCTGCTTACTACAGTGTTAACCCAAATCTACTAACTGTCAAATATGAGAACGTACGTTAAAACAGACGACAATGCTTACAGCGTTTTGAATCCCGAGCATATGTTAGATAAACCGGTAAACACAAACATAGATATAGACTAACTCTAAATTCCCCCCGCTTTTCGAAACATCCATACAATTGTAATTCAAACCAAGTTGCTATTTTGGGCCCATACAATCTTTGAAACTTGAATAAACGCACATTTTCCAGTCTCGAGAATGAGCTCGTTTGTGGAATGTCTATACTAGAAACCAAAGAAAATATGTACGTACTGAATTAAACGCTGACGTACAAGTTTGCATACAGACATGTTTGAGACAACATACATAGAGGAACAGGTGATATTTGATATGATTGTTATTGCAAAAGGACAGCAATTAAATAAAGCAACAAACAAAATGTATTTGCATTAACACGACATCTGATCGGTGTATCTTTATTTACACCTACAATACAAATGGATATTAATAAATGATATTATCTTTTGTACAATAAATGTCACACCTTCCACATTTTCACATACGTCTATTAGCATTGGTCGAGTATTGTGGCATCACGTAACGACCATAACAAATTAACAACGGCATTTCTGTTCTCTAGACAGCATAGCGGATCATATCAGAACTCACTAACTTTGCAATTCTACAGTCCATCTATGACATGTTTAGTGTATAACACGTATTATACCAAGGTTACAGACAACCAGTAGACTATGATCCAGCTGTCTTGTATAGTAAATTCGTGTATAGTTTCCATATATAGACTACGGGACAGATATTATCAACACACATTGTAAATCAGATGACAACTTCACGTGTTTTTTTTAGCTAAATGTGAAGAGGATCGCATCTGTCCAACATATAAATATCACACATGTGATGGGTTTTCTACGAAGAGCACCCGGATTACCAAATACCATTAAGTTTGTAGACATGATTTACCAGCTCCTGCTCCTTGTGTATGATTATGTTGAACAACGATTGCGCGGTTTACAGGGAAATCCTGCTATAGCGACCACCAACAGATAAATGACTGCGCGGTATATAGAGAAGACCTGCTATAACGACCACCAACAGATAAATGTCAGCGCGATAAAAAGGGAAGACCTGCTATAACGACCACCAACAGATAAATGACAGCGCGGTGTACAGAGAAGACCTGCTATAACGACCACCAACAGATAAATGACAGCGCGGTATACAGAGAAGACCTGCTATAACGACCACCAACAGATAAATGACTGCGCGGTATACAGAGAAGACCTGCTATAACGACCACCAACAGATAAATGACAGCGCGGTATACAGAGAAAACCTGCTATAACGACCACCAACAGATAAATGACTGCGCGGTTTACAGAGAAGACCTGCTATAACGACCACCAGCAGATAAATGACTGCGCGGTATCCAGAGAAGGCCTGCTATAACGACCACCAATAGATAAATGACGGCGCGGTATACAGGGAAGACCTGCTATAACGACCACCAACAGATACATGACGGCGCGATATACAGGGAAGACCTGCTATAACGACCACCAACAGATAAATGACAGCGCGGTATACATGGAATACCTGCTATAACGACCACCAACAGATAAATGACAGCGCGGTATACAGGGAAGACCTGCTATAACGACCACCAACATATAAATGACTGCGCGGTATACAGGGAAGACCTGCTATAACGACCACCAACATATAAATGACTGCGCCGTATACAGGGACGACCTGCTATAACGACCACCAACATATAAAAGACTGCGCGGTATACAGAGAAGACCTGCTATAACGACCACCAACAGATAAATGACAGCGCGATAAAAAGGGAAGACCTGCTATAACGACCGCCAACAAATAAATGACAGCACGGTATACAGGGAAGACCTGCTATAGCGACCACCAACAGATAAATGACAGCGCTGTATACAGGGAAGACCTGCTATAGCGACCCCAACAGATAAATGACTGCGCGGTATACATAGAAGACCTGCTATAACGACCACCAACAGATAAATGACAGCGCGGTATACAGGGAAGACCTTCTATAACGACCACCAACAGATAAATGACTGCGTGGTATACAGAAAATACTTGCTATAACGACCACCAACAGATAAATGACTGCGCGGTATACATGGAAGACCTGCTATAACGACCACCAACAGATAAATGACTGCGCGGTATACAGGGAAGACCTGCTATAACGACCACCAACAGATACATGACGGCGCGATATACAGGGAAGACCTGCTATAACGACCACCAACAGATAAATGACAGCGCGGTATACATGGAATACCTGCTATAACGACCACCAACAGATAAATGACAGCGCGGTATACAGGGAAGACCTGCTATAACGACCACCAACATATAAATGACTGCGCGGTATACAGGGAAGACCTGCTATAACGACCACCAACATATAAATGACTGCGCCGTATACAGGGACGACCTGCTATAACGACCACCAACATATAAAAGACAGCGCGGTATACAGGGAAGACCTGCTATAACGACCACCAACATATAAATGACTGCGCGGTATACATGGAAGACCTGCTATAACGACCACCAATAGATAAATGACAGCGCGGTATACAGAGAAGACTTGCTATAACGACCACCAACATATAAATGACTGCGCGGTGTACAGAGAAGACCTGCTATAACGACCCCCAACAGATAAATGACTGCGCGGTATACAGAGAAGACCTGCTATAACGACCACCAGCAGATAAATGACTGCGCGGTATACACAGAAGACCTGCTATAACGACCACCAACAGATAAACGACAGCGCGTTATACAGAGAAGACTTGCTATAACGACCACCAACAGATAAATGACTGCGCGGTATACAGGGAAGACCTGCTATAACGACCACTAACAGATAAATGACATCGCGGTATCCATGGAAGACCTTCTATAACGACCCCCAACATATAAATGACTGCGTGGTATACAGGGAAGACCTGCTATAACGACCACCAACAGATAAATGACAGCGCGGTATCCATGGAAGACCTTCTATAACGACCCCTAACATATAAATGACTGCGTGGTATACAGGGAAGACCTGCTATAACGACCACCAACAGATAAATGACAGCGCGGTATACATGGAAGACCTGCTATAACGACCACCAACAGATCGCAACATGTGGTCTTAATAGTGCTGAGGTCTAAAGTTAGTTTGAACATATTTTATTCAAAGAAATGGCTATAACACTAAGACGAATACATACATATACAAATGGAATTGAATTGAACGGTATTTAGATTAAACTTTCTCTCTCGGTCAGACCTTATTGAAATTAGTATAGCGAGGCTTAAGAGCAACCGAGAAAGTCTGCTAAAATCATCTACGATGTACGTTAAATTGTGCTACATTTTCTTCTATTATATGAATCAGTTTTAGCACATCTATCATATTTCCAGACAACATGTCCTTTCTCATATTCATCGATGTTTTGCTCTTGAAAAAAGGCTAGATAGCACGGTGGCATGCATACACTATTATTAATTTCCAAGAACAAATTACCACTAGTAACTTCCCTATTGATCGGTTACGAGACATATCAAGTTCACTAAATAACACAAATCTGATGAACCCGTGTCTGAGAGACCTACAGGTCAACATGTTTACCGTTTAAATGTCCTCGTTCCAAATAAACTAATTTCCTAAAAAGAATATTTTGAGAATGGGGCAACGTATTTGATAATAAATGCTTTTCTCAAATTACCTGTAAGTACTACAGTTGTGTAAAACTCTTTTATGACTAACCCGTTAAATATTATTTATGACGATTTCAGTATATGATTATTAAGATATAGGATCGAGTACGGTTGTCTATATCTTCCACAGGGGCATACTTTTATAAGTACTGTGTGGCTATAAAGTACAGATGAATAGGTAAACCAAAGTTGTGTTGTTTTTTCTTCAACACTCTACACAGATTCCTTCATTAGAAGCATTTATCATTATAGATATATACTAATTTCTTAAACTATTTTTGTATGAAATTTATTAATTGGGAACGAAAGGGCAACTTTTATAAACAATTCAAAATAATGGCCCTTTCCCTAGAACTCTGTCCACGAGCGCCCTATTCACCTCGCGCAGGTGTTCATTATTAATATCTAAAAGTTCAATATAAATGAAACGTAATATCAACATACGAGTACAATTTAATGTGAACGAGAAACGTGGGACTAATATAGCACGGCTGCACTCACCTAACACTCGTTAATACATCAAGCAGACTGTTGTAGCGTCGAACGATGGGTTATAGTCTGGTCAATCTGTTGTTAGACCGGGAAAAAATTAGGACACAAACGGTTCCTACAAATTCTTATTGGAAATATACCACCTTAAGAGGAAATAAAAAGTTCCCATTGATTCATGTGGTGGAAATATGATTTTTGGGCATTTTCTCATTTTTTCGATAATTTAATAAGGAATTTCTGGAATTTCGCTATAAATCAATACACGATAAGGGTAATTTTCTCATTTTTGGTATGGTATCTCGTTTTACATTTCTCTATCATTTAAAGACATATTGGATGTAAAGATACCATGGTAAAACCCAAATATTTCGGCATTTTCATGTTTTTTCGATAATTTAATAAGGAATTTCTGGAATTTCGCTATGAATCAATACACGATAAGCGTAATTTTCTCAATTTTGGTATGGTATCTCATTTTACATTTCTCTATCATTTAAAGACATATTGGATGTTAAAGATACCATGGTAAAGCCCAAATATTTCGGCATTTTCATGCTTTTTCGATAATTTAACAAGGAATTTCTGGAATTTCGCTATAAATCACTACACGATAAGGGTAATTTTCTCAATTTTGGTATGGTATCTCATTTTACATTTCTCTATCATTTAAAGACATATTGGATGTAAAAGATACCATGGTAAAGCCCAAATATTTCGGCATTTTCATGCTTTTTCGATAATTTAATAAAGAATTTCTGGAATTTCGCTAAAAATCACTACACGGTAAAGGTAATTTTCTCAATTTTGGTATGGTATCTCATTTTACATTGTGTTAAATGCATATTAGAGAATAAATTTGAATAATCTTCTACATATGCAACACTTATGACTTATGTAAATTTGCAAAATATACAACTGTTTATAGTTATTAAAATGTATTTCACAAACACATTAAGATTTTATTTTTATATCCTCTTCAATTGATGACTTACAGCATACACTGTACAAAACATTTATATTAAAATATTAATTTATCAATCACAACTTATATCTTTTATGCAAGATATGTAATGAAATAAATACAATCAACATGGTAACATCAATCAACATGGTTACATCAAATTAACATATAGATTGCATATTAAACTTTTACATATTTTACTCAAGTGTATTTTTAGAGATGGAAGGTATAATCCACATACATATGTATTTATATTATGATATGAA
>ENA-OREC01000889-OREC01000889.1-marine-metagenome-genome-assembly--contig:-NODE-889-length-13580-cov-12.762201_pt1 | contig 13580 bp, 3 predicted proteins | sample MGYA00248626_ERZ508543 | MGnify/ENA primary metagenome ERZ508543 (study PRJEB26211, sample SAMN05518279) | marine metagenome | isolation source: Puget Sound, Washington, USA | host: Bankia setacea... | reverse complement strand
TGCTACGATAGATTAATGTTGCGGTATCTGGTCTGACTGTATTGTTGCTACGATAGATTAATGTTGCGGTATCTGGTCTGACTAATTTTAAAACAACTCATTCACGAATATGGGACAATGATGATAATATACATGTATATTCTATTTTAAGTGAGATTTTATTTATCAATTGTTAGTCTTTCATTAGCCCTCAGGTAGCAAGAACGATGAAACAAGAGTGCACGAAAACAATAGAAAGGTAAAAAAAATATACAAATATGTAGAAGTGAATAAATGTACAACCTTAGGCCGGTTTTAAAATTGTAGCTGTACTTTTAATTTAGGAATATTTGATCGACACAGTTTAATATCCAATTCTGTAAAGACGTTCGTTATTCTAGGCTTTTTTAGAATACGGTGTGTCAAGGTGCAGTGTCTTGGCGGACAAGTAATGCCCGTTTAGAAGTTGTTGTATTGTCAAAGTGCCAGTCTCCTAAAGTTATCATGGTTTGCTTTATCATTGCTTAGTGCTTAGTACCGGTTGGCTCCAGGGACACATTCAAGCCTGACTCTACGTACCAGAAATTGCGACTGATACACTCATAATGCAATGTCTTCATCAAACAATCATTTCAATAGCATGTCTTATCTAGTTGATGCTTTGTGCCAAACATATGTCAAACAATATCCAAAACTCCAATTACATGTAATTGCAAATACAGCTTAAAGGAGTTAAATATATTTTTTTCGATGACAAACCCCAAAAGCAAACAGCGTGCAAATGAACATATTGTACCCGGACAATAACTGAAGAACGTTCAATATAAACCAAGATGTATAAGATCCACAACGTTTTTGTCTCGTAAAGAGGTTTGTTAAACACCATCACAGATATAAACAATATTAAACCAAGAAATCTAAATATCGAGGGGTTATGATAATAGTTATATAATGGGACTGCGTGTTTTAGCAAGCCATTGATTCGGTATTGACATTCAACTTCGGGAAAGGAGTATAATTGTAAGGAACGGTTTTTGTATAGAAGTGGTTTAATGGTACGGTAATGAGTCAAAATGACAATTTATGGCTGAAATTTGACTACATCTTTTAAATTATATCATACAAAAAGGTCTTCGCGGGAGTTAAGCCTTTATTCTGGGTACTCCAATAACTTTCAAAGGAGGTGTTGTACTTGTTGGCTTTATTTTGAGAAACTGTGAAATAATGGATGGTACTAGTCTGTTCGTACCAGGTCCTTTCTATTTGAACACAATCAATCATGTGTTTCCGTTTGATATGACAGTAATGGTATGTTGTTATACAATGAATAAATACATATGGAGGTATTGTTGTGCCATATTACAATGAACAAACGTACAATTAAGATGCTATTTTTGGAGAAGACATATACATAAAGTCCCCGCTTTGTCTGAAAATAAAGCCTCATAACAAACTATGACAAGTCACTGAATTAGAAACAACACAATATCTAACTAAATAACCCGAACTGATTCACTTTTGGAAAAGTTCACAGAGCTGTCTGAAGATATAAAATTAAGTTCTGACGTTGATACCAAGCAAAACATTATCACGGACTGGACTTAATAATCAAGGATTTCGAACAAATGGGAATGTTGAAGCAGAATAAATAGATTACCATTGTATCTACTTGTATATAAACAATATAAAGTTGGTCGGCAAATGTTGACATTAACACTGAGTGTAAAACATTAATTATGAAATTAAGGTTGGTTCTGTAAAATATCAATTTGCCCAAAACAGTCAAACGTGAACATCAACATTACATACTGTGACTTTATCTAGTATTCATTCGAGTATATGTATTTATATTATGTTTAAACCCGTGTTGTGCACATACTCCCGTTGTTCTATGAGTGCATTATCCATTAAATTATGTTATGAGACTGAGTTGCGAGGACTGGATTTTTCAATCGGATGACACATTTTGTTAAGGACATAATCTCATATTTATGTTTTAACTATTGTAACCTTAACATCACATCTGCACATATGGAAGCACGTGCTGTAAAACTCACTTACATAATAACACTATTAATATATTATTACTTTAGGTAGGTCAAGTTAAAGATAGCAATACTTTAACAAACGCACGTCAGACAGTTTATACCCACATCGCTCTGTACTCACTGGCTTAAACACAGTAGTCTAGCCTTTTGAAATTATCCACACACACGACCCCTTTAACTAGTTCCGTCATATCTAATGTTGTAAAAAGCTGTATACAAAAGGAATACTAGTCAATCCTTTCTTAGTACTACTCACACTGTGTCCATCACTGATTTCCTTTGACAATATCATGATTCATGAAAGAAGTGACCGGACCATTGCTCGTACGTACATTCTATGGACATTCTTTCTATTTCATACTCTTACAATGCAACTCGCTCATGGGAATGTAGGTCACGGATTGGGCCCGTCTCCTATATAAGCCGTTGATGTTCATCTTATATTTCACTGATCGATCAGACGCGACAAGTATTATATCTTAAAGTCAACACCTTATTTTTACATATTGGTGAAAACGACAAAACATACTTGTTAGACTCAAAAGAAGAAGGCAGATCTGAAATAACTGCAGATAAATCACAGCTTTACGTGTTAATTACGAACTCAGGCAATCAGTTTTCACAAACAAGTACACATCGGCGCAGACCTATTTTGAAACGATAGCAGTTGAAAAGAGGGAACATTGACATCCGAAAAAAATCAATCACTGCCATTGAAAGGTTCTCCGGTTCGCGGTGAATCTTTTTGTCAATCGTTTAAAGACCTCTATATCAACGCTTTTGTTTGATTACGTTGTTAAATTGTCTATGTGATAAAGCGGAAGTGTCTGACTAGCTATGGAGTGTTAAACAACGACAGGTTCTCTCACTCGAAGAATTGATTATATTATTTTGAAGGCATTAGGTCACCATTAGCCACCCGCCAGAATTCCACAGGACAGAAGCGTCCATCCACTGACTAGCGTCACAGGAGGTTTGGAGACACACACGATTACAACACACACGTAAGTACAGTTTACTTTAATCTAATTATTTGTTCATCGTCTTTTAATACTTCAAGCTTTATCCTGAGCTACAGCTAATAATGAATACTGAAAGAAAATATAATTATAAATTTACTAAACAGAAGTGAGTAACTGATTTGCTAGAAAATAATTAACACAACTTTTAATGTTACTCTCTTACCAGATGAACTATTATCGGATACTATGAACTGTTAAACAACTGTATATCAATTGATACAATACAACTCTGGTAACAAAAGATATTTACTCGCTACATGAAACTAGCTAATAAGCGTTACCACATTGAAATATGTCCTATTATATTGTTAGTTTATCTATTATTTGAACTAAATGCGTATTCCAACTGTTTGATATTAAAAGTAGCGCTTAACGTTTTGGAATTTAGTGGTTATTACTTGCATTTCTTCAGCCATGTGTTGTGTCCTACTCTCTGTTTATTTAATGTATATATGCATGTACTATGTTAAGAGTTGCAGATAACAATCTGGACAATGTGTTCGTCCCAAATTAATGGCATATAAAACACATGCGTGCAAATTTACATACGATTAAGAAAACAAACGTCTTTTTAAAGGTTTTATTCGTGACATCGATCTGTATATTTGGTGAAACAGATACGAACATATATGTATACCAGATGTATGTCTAACATTCACCAAACAGTTCGCAATCTTTCTACCGTGAACGATCATGACTTCCCTTGCCAGTACTATTTTTCAGAAAACGACTGTTCAAACAATACTTATAATTTCCATTTTCTCTCTCACTAGGTTAAAAGTAATGGCACTAGCAACTAGAAGAAAGTCTTCTGCAAAACGTTCGACAGGAAATGACAATGAGGAGGGCGAGCACTCTCACATCCGGTATGACTACAGCGCCACCCATTTAGACAACGAGGAGCTAGCGATACAATTTGAAGACCAGGTAGATGATATTTCACGAGACAAATACCGCATGATGGTTGAAACAGACAAACTATTAAAAAAGGCAAAACAGAGCGCAGACGACATGCTTTTGTTAAAGAACAAAGTGAAAATTCGACAACCAAACGAGTCTTCAGAAAAGGTCCGCAACTCTCTGAGACCAAAAAGACATTCAGTTGGCGCCATTTTATCACACAATCAAGCGGCAAATAAGCAATCAAATGGAGAAAACAAACACACGACAGAAACCCATAACCATTTAGTTGACGGTAAACACGAAACCGGTGAAGTTGTAGATGACGATGAAGTGAAGCCATCAAATAATCTCACTATGTTCTTGTTATCTATACAACGTGTTAAACGACCACAGGCACAACAGACGTTCCACGAAAGAAACGACGAAAGACTTGACAAGAGGAAACCAACAGATGCTGAGATAAAACGAAAGTTACAACAACGCCCTATGACATCAGCACACATGACGTCACGACCAGGTGGATATTTAAACGGAGATAGAACGAACCCGGAGGAAGAAGATTCGATGGAAGGTGCTAGGCAACAATATGGAATTCACGTGCGTAAAGACTTTTCTCGCTCAAGACGTGAACTGGAAGAAGTCAGCAAACTGGAACGAGGCGGTAACAACAGATGTGTAAACAAATATGAGGAACGGAGACAACAGTTGTTGGCGCGTTCTAAAGACACACAGTCCCTGCAGCACAGAATAAACTATTTCTTGAAAAATGTGGACGAGTTTAAGTGTAGCGATGACAGTTCGAGGGTTTTACCACGGTCAAAAACAACACTTCATTCAAACCGCAGTCCATATGTGTGTTAATTTGCAATATCTGTTTGTTTGTTGAATTCCATCCTGGAGGACATAATGAGAACCTGCGTTATTTCATGCATACTGTATAGACAAATTGACAATGTAGGTAAATGCCGTATTCTCGATTATGTACCAAATTCTGCTTACTACTTTATGATAAAGTCTTCTAAAACTAGTATTTCTATTATTGTAAGTCAGAGAAAATATTTTATCTTCTAAATTATGTTCATCCCCAGAACTTACAGTGTTTATATACATGACCTGGAAACGCCATACAGGTAATGTATTAGCGTGCATTTGATGTTGTTGTTTTCAGTTTTAACGGGAAATTTAATTTCTACATAATGTGTATGCATTATTGTATGATGATGTTAAACATTCATTCATAAACATATGAAATGACCTGTTTGCTTACTTGTAATTCCAATTCCAATTCCTGGAATTAACAGCACGTATTTGCTCCGTTATACACAAACTGACATGTTCATGCAGGCTGTGCAATTCATGTACATCAACCTTTTAAAGCGGGACCCATTTAATCATTCTAACACGGACCCGTGATCGTCTCCTATACACAAAGAAGGAAACGAGCCGTGTTTTATTCTACCATAAAATATTCCTGCTACTTTTACATTCGCGTATTTTTTATGATCCGATTGTATCCGAATCACTTTATATTTTATTGTAAGTGCTATTATGTCTCTTGTTAAATATCGTCAATGTCTGACATCCGAGGAACGTTTATGTAACTCCTCCATTCACTAAATGTTCCACAGGCTAACATAATAGTAGTTCATATTCATATGGATGTATCGTCCGATAATGCTGTCAATATTGTCAATATAATAGTGTCGGCGGCGAATCCACATGTAAGGTCTGCTTTTAGGAGAGCGTATAGTCATAGTCTAGGCTAGTTTAAGGTGAACATGGATTTGAGCTATATAATAAATATGATTATGACATAAAATCAGGCGGGTACCTTTTTGTTAACCTTGAGCAATTTTTGTAATCACCATTTTACTAAGCATTGTAATATTGCTTATTTTGCTTATATGGTTTCATCACATTGATACCATACTTAAGGTGTTATTAATCCTTTTGAACTTTATATATTAAGTTACCCTACTGGATGAGAACTATTGTTCGTAGTTTTTATGCATATAAATGTAGTTCTGTAAACTACGTTACCTGATCAAACTTCATAATGTGACATTACTAATCACATTTTATATGATTTATGTATATACTTTTTTTTAATGTAAACTTGTTTATACATGCATTGTATTCTTAATTTGTATAGTTTATGCATGTGTACCACATACGTACTGATTGCAAATGAGTATTACATATTTAATGTATATGTAGGTTACACTTATAAAGGTAAAATGAATATGGAGAAATATGTGTAACAAAACGGTACTCGCTTAATGTTATGTCTTAAATATACCATTACTCATAATCAAAAGAAAAACAAACTATATACAGTATTTAAAACATATATCTGAAGTTCTTGAATATTTAGTGAGCATAGGTCATAAAGAAAAAGGTTGGCAATGTTAATATATCTTTATCTCTCGTGAAACAAAGATTGAACAATAAGTGTGTGCATAACTGGCATAGTAGTCTAACAAATTCAAGTCGCGCATCATTTTATAAATACTGGTGTAGTTTTAGGTTTCAACTTTATTTAGATTATGACAATATTAAACAAATAATCGAAATAATTTAAGCAGACTGAATGTGTCTTCACACATATTTCACATAGATGGGCTTAACCAACAGCAATACCTCTAAATGTTTATGCTCAATCTCACTTGAAGATGAGTATCACGTTATGCTCAAAGGAAATATTAATGTTGCACGACTACTGTACTATATATGTGCCACTTGGGTCTTCGACCTTCTGGTTTAAATCAGGCCCGACAAATCCACTGCCCGGAGCATGCGGGCTATCATAAAAATCGCTCGGGCAACCAACATTCTAAATCAGTTGCCAACCGAACTCCTTCGAAAATCCGATTTCAGTAGTCCGCCAATCGTATCAGTCTGACTGGCAGCGCATATACAATCTGTCAACACACTTCCAATACACAGTAGCATCTTACACATCACGTATCCCAAGCGTGAAAGCAGATAACGTGTCGTCAGTCACACGTCGAGTTACGTTAACGAATGGGTAGACAGAAATCTTATATCAAGGCGGAGTCAGTTTTGTCGCCAAACCGTTCACGCGATTTATCGACCGTCCTTATTCAGTGTATACACATCGTAAGTGCACATGCATTAATATGTTAACGCACTATAATTATGAACTGTTTAATTAACCATTGATTGTTAAACATTGTGAATAATTACTATAAGCCAAGTAAAAGACATACCCAAAATTACCGACGTCTAAAGTACCAAAACCCACTGCGTGTCGACGTTCGTTGTCATACGTAGTCAATTTACTTTGTTAAAACACATAAAACTGTTTATTCATAACAAATGTTTATTGAATTCTCTTCACCGCTTAAAGATCTCGCTAGTTTATTATAATGACATCACAAAGAAAACAAGCTTGATTCCTGATGCTCGATCAATACTTCTCATGTTTCCCGCCTAAAAACGCACGCAGTTGGTAAATCGAAATTATAACTGCGATCGTTACATACACTTGAACGCTTCGGATATAAATTCAACAATTGGGCTTAACCTTTAATCACTAAGACGACTATATCTACGTTTCAGAAAGCATAAGGTATGTAGAAAAAAACACGAACTTCCTCACGACGCGTATGAACTTGTGGAAGTTATCCCATATTTGTGTAGTTAACCATGTAGTGGTGTGAAAATGCATTGCACGTACAAACTACTATGCATAAGATAAAAGGATCATCATTTAGTTTTGCATCGTGCGTTCCGTTATGTCAATAGTTTAAAAGTCTGTATTCCCCACTGTTCAAGTACCAAGGCGACATCGCGAAAACAGGTGACAAATCGTCTTTACGTTGCCGTTTTTTTTTGTCAAAGTCGTTTACCACAGTTTTCAAGTAATCTGCATGAAAGTTGCTATACACGATACATATGAAGAGTAAATGTGCATGTCATGGGCTTTGCGAGGTTCGGCATAGGGGTTCCAGAGTTATGCCCCTTTTTGAAATTGTCATATCCATATAGAGAAAGTTAGTTTCTCAAACTACTTCAACAGTTTTCAAGTCATCTTTATGATTGTTCTTGGTTTTCCTTTGACAACGTTGAGATATGGGATAGTTCTATATTTAATAGATATATACGTATTGTTAACATTAATTCAAACATTAACAATCTCCATATAACATGTACAAGTAGTAGAGACTATTGATTTTATTTGCAAATGATAACAATAACTGTATAGTTTCACAAGAAACAAACATTTGTTTTGGTTAAATTCCGTGTGACATTCTTCTTTCACTCACTTGCGTAGCAACTTTTATTCTCAGCTAAGTCTTGCATTAGTTATTTAAAGAAGGTAGTGAGCTAAATAATTTATATTAATCTTGAGGAGTCTGTTATGTTTGGATTTTTAAAGTTGCCTAAAACATCACATACTGTAGGCTTTGCGTTTAAATGTGTCACGAGAACGGGTCAGAGAACGCTTTGGGGTGTGTTGTTTAATACTAATTTCAAGGCCCAATGAACCCCTGGCCTTTAACATTGTCTAATACCCAGACTACAACTTAAATTTTATCCATGCATATTACACATTCACATAGATAACATCGTTTGCGACAAAAGGTTTACTACTTTTGATGGGGATTAGGTCCTTGAATGAGTAAAAGAAACAAATGCAAGTTTTGCTTTCATCATTAAGGAGATACATGTAATAGTTTATGAATTAATGTGGCATATTAAACGGTTTGAAAGTCACATAGTTCCGGGCTACAAGGTGAACAATCTGGCATCCCAGTGGGCTACCAGGGATTTCCAAAATGTGTCGGACCCTGTTTAAAGTTTCAAGTTTCATGTACATTTGCAATGGTCTTGACTAATGCTAGAACGATTTCCTGAAGTAGATTAGAAGACACTTCTGGGACCATTTCAAGGTGTCGTTGGCTATTCGTGACTTAATTGTAAATTCTTTTCTATATTTTCCTTTTTTCTTTCTTTTCCTTTTTTTCCTTCCTTTCTTTTTTCTTTGTGTTTGTTCGCTATGAAGCTATTGTTGGTGTGTATGTATAACCATGCGTTATGACTATGTGTTCACCAGGTAACAGGTCTTATCTAATAATGACTTATTCTCAACGTTAGAGCTACCTCTACTTTTTAAAGTAAGAGTATTATAGTATAATTGTATACTACATGTACAATCTACATGTGTATATTCTCATAAATTTAATTTAAATGACAATAACTAATAACTGGGGTGTTTTTCGTTAAACACGTCTATAACAAACAATGGATGTAGTATGTATTTTATGTATTTGTTTGAAATTATAGGAAGTCATCGATGATACATTATATAAAACATAAACATATGCATATGTCATTATACAGTGTCATTTACAAATCTACATTTGGTATATACCACACCATCTACTAACACATGATCTAAATCTTAAAATGGTTTATTTACACTCACTAATGACAAACCTCTGATAAAATATGTTATCAGATAACTAGTGACTGTCTTATTAACCTATGCAATATATATTGTGTAAAAGAAGATTAGATTACATGTACTTGCATGTGATAACATTTTGAAATGCAACTAAAAATAGGAAACTAGGAGGTCCACTTTACACTGTATTAAAGGTCTTCAGTTTCAGTCTTATTAGAATTGAATGGTCGTGGACTTCGCAGTGAATATCAAATTTGGATAACAGAGCTAAGAGGTATGTATACTCCATGTACTCTAATATGTATTGATTAAACAGTTTGGGTAAACATTGTCTCACTAGACTCCTCTTAAATGAACGAAACTTAGCTTTTTAAGGCAACACCTGACTAAGCCCAGGAATAATAATAATAATAATAATATTTTTTTTTATATATATATAAAAATATAATGATAATAATAATAAATAATAATAATGATGATACAAATATAAAAATGATAATACACATTGTAATTATAATACATAAACAGTCTTTCTTTTAACTAATGAAATGACATGTAACAATTAATGATGTTAGTCGTTGCTTTGACAGTTAATCAATGTACATGGTCACCACCACCAACAACAACAACATCATCAGCATCATTATCAATATGTTGTGTTATTTCCAGTACAATGACTCACGGTGTTGGAGTTATAGGCGGCGGTGGAGGTGGTGGCGGAGGGTTTAGCAGTGGTTTCAGCTCTGGCTCTATAGTTATGGCAGCACATCACACAACAAACTCACGACGACGTGGACGGAATGTTGGTAATGACAACAACGATACAGGATGCTGCTCTGTTATTTGCTATGTGGTGGCGTTTTTACTGTGCTGTGTTTCTATGAAACCTAGGACGCGGATAATTCTCCTTTGGGTCTATGTCATTGTTGGGTCCATACTTACGGGTAGTTTAGTTGGACGTCATGTCGGTGGTTTGACCTTTTCGATTTCACCGTCTGATATGAGAAAGATTGACGGGATATCCTCAGTTTTGTGCCAGGAAGTGATAGTAGACTGCACAACAGCCATATCGACCTATGTGTTGAAAGAGGAGCCGATACTATCTGATGAAAAAACGTTTTATTTTGACAAGACTACAGAAATCAATCGAAACGACTACGAATACTGGGGGTTTTATCTGCTAGAAGACTCCACGGTGACCGTAAGGTTTTGTGGCGGTGACGGTGTAGAATTTTATGTTATCATAGGCGATAATAATTTCAACAGATGGACTGAAAACTACCAATGTAGCCACTGCTATGACGTGTTACTTAGTGCGCCTAGCTGCTCAAATCATATGGAGGAATACACACTTCAGGCCAGTACCACTGATCAGTACTATTTCGTGTTTGTGAATAACGACAGGTTCATACAGCCACCTGCAAGCGTAATTGTAAAGTTCAACTTAGACAGGCTCCGGTATACCTTGACACCGGAGGACATTCTTTGCGACTCTTCCATGGACTGCTATGTTCCACTGACTATGGTAAACCCTGACAGAATAGTAATTGATATTCCTGATACTGTATCGTTTGATAATGCTGTCAATGTTATATGTCAGCCACGATTTTACATGTATATCTTGCTGTTTGGGGTGCTTCCGGTCATCTTGGCTATTCTAGTAACCATTGTAATTCTGCGGTGCGCCAAACGGAAAACAACTCGACAACGATCGCCAAGCCAGATTTGTATCATCTCTACTAACAACGACCCGCTGCATGGAGTGGTCAACAGCAGTCATAGTTCATTAGGCCACAAGGTCGTCCCTCCCAGTTATAAAAAGGCCCCACCAACATACGAAGAAGCAACTGCTGACGTACGTTAGGCTTGTCTATGGGGATAACCTGGCAGACAATGCGCATTCGTATTTAGTTTCATGGATTAATACATTCTATCTTGAAAACGCATGTCAGAAGACATTTGTATGTGTTCTTATGTTTAGTACATGTATTGCAATTGAACATTATGTCATTAAACATAACAGTTTTTTTTCTTTTTCTAGATATGGTTTGCTTTGATGAAAAAGTACAACATAGTTATTATTGTTTTATATATATACTTATATATCAATGTGTGCATGCTGTCTTTCAGAACCGGTATTCGTTTCGCTAAATAAGCATAATAGTATGTGTTGTTTTTTACAAACACGATAAGAAAAGTATTTAGTACAGTATTATATAACGGTACAATGTTGATTGTGTTGGCACATTGTTTGTGTAAGAAAAGTAAATAAAGGATAGAAAAAAGGGTCCGTTTTGTGTCAGATATTCTTGGATATAGCTGATAAGTGAAATGAAGTGAAGCCTTTTGAAATGTATAATATGCACACTAAAACAATTGATTGCGTAAATAGTGTGTACAAAGAAATGTTAATAAAGAAATCACTCACATTCAAACATATCACCATATCAAGTCTTAATTCCCACAATTGATCAACAACGAGTTTGGGCATATTGGAATTACAGTCAGGAATGTAATGACGTACATGACATGTTTATGAAGTTGGTGTAGTATTCAGATTGTGGTAATGGTGTGCACTTGATGTATTGCATCAGCTAGAGGGAGACCTGTAAAGAGGACCGATGGTTTCCTGTATCCCCATCGTATGACGGAAGAATAAATGTAGTTTTTGTTAGAATAAGATGTGCATGAACTATTTTAAACAATTGCGTTTAATAAGCTCACTCAGGAATACGCACATGATCACTAATGGATGGCACAATAAGTAATGGTTACCTGTAGTCACATATTTGTTTTACTGAATTAAGAAACTGAAGACTGGTAGACTGGCAAATAAATCTGAAGGACCCGACACATATAAAGGTAATGTATACACACTTGAAATAGTGTCATGGATCACATCATTTTTCCCGACAAAGTCGAGAATGGAACGTACAATTCTCGCGACACTTTTCAGTGACACTAAGAGTTCTCACACTCACACTCACTTAATGGCAATAGTTGTTTGTGCGATTGTGAACGTAAACACGCCTTTTGTTGTATATGTGCAGGGAAGATTAAACGTTGATCAATACCACCGAGAGTTGTAGTCATCTTCCAAAGAATTTGTTTGTCTAGTGCTGGACGTCAACATTAAAATTAAGGTTCTGTGTGTGACATCTAATCGTGAGTTGAAAGTCTATATGAGAGTAAGCCATATTGTTTATCAATGAAGGGGTTCTAGGTATTTCACAACCCAAATCCCACAATGTTTTAAGCAGACCAACGGCTAGCTAGAACCCATGCGATCTTAAACTCGATGTTTGTATATAAACATAGCAAGTTTAAGAAAGAAAGTGTGTTGTTGGAATGAGTATGTACATATCAAAAGCCGTTTCCTGATTGTCTTGCGAGCATTGCCATCACCAAAGGTACATGTATACATGTCCCCAGTACGCTAATAAACACTGGCCGCATGTCACTGAGGCTTATGAACGCTGTCCGAGAACACACCATTTACAAAAGCATTTTATCAAAACACAACTCCTTCTATAGGTAAACATCGAGCATTGAGCCGCGAAGTCACGTGTAATGTTGGACTCTTAGCTTAACAAGTGTTAAACCGAGTTGAAAGCACTGAATATTCCCGAGCAATTACAGTTGTCTAAACACAGGAGAACCCTATAACAGAACAGAACAGAACAGAACAGAAACTTTATTAACTTGTACTAATACTTGTACATCGGTAAACAACACAACAAAAAAACCCATATAAACACAAGGTCACACTATATACATTGACAAGAAACATTCAATATATACATAGATATATTATATACGGATATCGACCTGAAACTACGGAATAAATAACATGGACCAATGCATTACAAAATAAGTGATGGTACATGTGTATATATTGGACACGTGTTCTATAGCAAGGGGCGATTTGGGGATGCCCGACAGAAAACCACCAGACCTCCTGCACAACCCAACAGAAGGCAACGGTAAATCAAAGAGATCAGAACCGAGTTGACATCACCGAAGAAAGCCTACAGAAAAGCAGCAGAGGAGGAAATACCAGGATTGCAACAGCTGAGAGAAACCCAAAGACAGCAACTGACTAACCTACGTCGAGCAGAGAAACTTCGAAACAAGCGGAAGAAACAAGCCAAGCGACGAGCTGAGTTCATAGCAAACACATACAAATTCTCCAAGGGA
>ENA-OREC01000888-OREC01000888.1-marine-metagenome-genome-assembly--contig:-NODE-888-length-13586-cov-13.333852_pt1 | contig 13586 bp, 3 predicted proteins | sample MGYA00248626_ERZ508543 | MGnify/ENA primary metagenome ERZ508543 (study PRJEB26211, sample SAMN05518279) | marine metagenome | isolation source: Puget Sound, Washington, USA | host: Bankia setacea... | reverse complement strand
CCTTTTTTCTGTTAAGTGATCGGGTCTATATGACTTGTGATATTTTGGGTCTATAAAAGAAGAAGAGTGGGTGTTACTTTTGATGACTTGTAACCACATTAGTTTTATATTTCTCAATCATACTGCAGTAGTTAATATATTATACTGAAGTCAGTAGATGATCAGACTGTTGGTGAAATGTTCTGTCTCGAATTCCTCTCACAGTTTTCAAGTCATCTGAATAAAACTTACAAGACATGATCACTATGCCGTGTTGATTTGCATGACTTGATTTTGTTGTGGCCCGGCCAAAGGGTTCCAGAGTTATGCCCCTTTCCCGAAAAGTTTAGTTAACGATATATCCTTATGCCTTCCGTCCTGTGACAAAGTGGAAATATGGGATATACTCATTACAAACATTGTTAGTTGTAGTTAAAATGATTGTTATTGGATGCATTATGATTGTGTGTTTTTGGGGGGAGTGGGTGTCCAAGGTGTTAGCTGTTTGTTTGCTGGCCATCTGTGATTAGACTTGTCAGTGCTTGGTAGCTATGTCAAGATGCATCTGATTGATAAAAGCTGTGTTATGAGAATAATATAATAAGCCACCCAAACTCACTCCACACACTTGAAAACTCTGATCTGTTGCAATGTTTTGATGGAGCATTCATTTCATACTTGCTATTTGAGTCACCTGATGGGTGGGGGGGTGTCGTTTTCCTCTTAACATGATCTGTAACTGTGTGATCCTATTTAAGTATGCATTATGCCTAGATAGTGCCCGCATGTTGTCTTTATGAAAGAGGAAATACAGTACTATAGAGATCACAACTGATCTGAAAAAAAGATTTTGCTTTTTGCCTATTGTGAATTTTTTTACTAGACTAAAATTTTACCAGTCATGGCCTAAGGACCGATGTGTTTGGCATAGACTGGTATTTAGCAGTTTTAAAGTTTTGCTTAATACGTAACTTACTGCGTAATGCCAAAGGTCAAGTTTTCCTCCAAAACAATAGTAATGAGTATGGTTGATACAAGATGCCATTGTTTGGAAATTGTAATCAATATTTTTTGTGTTCATTCTTTTTACCAGATAATGAGTGAAATTATACACTGTATGCTGAATCCCAGACCTTTCTATGGTATTTGGTGTCACATATTTTACTACCCATGCATTCTACTTCTTGTGACATGCCAAAAAGTGTTAAGACTGATGCCAAATTCAAACACTGGCTTTTATTAAGTTGTATAGTGGTGAGTGATCTCATATAGATTGGATTAATTTGGGAAATCTTAGATAAAAGCAAAAAAGTAGAAAACACCGTAGACAAGTTTTATTGTGTTTAATGTCTCATTCATTGATACGATTCTTTTTATATAGAGCAGTGTTATGTGATATAATCACAGTTGAACGGAGAAATAAGCACGTTTTTTCCCCCTGTGTTTGTTCACATGATGATTTTATACCGTGTGGTGATTTGTGTTTGTTTGTATTTCAGCTGTACATGTACCAGTTATTCAGGAGCCTTGCCTACATTCACTCACAAGGTGTATGTCATAGAGATATAAAACCTCAGAATCTACTCCTGGACCCTGAGACAGGAGTCCTCAAACTCTGTGATTTCGGAAGGTAGGTCACTCTTAAGTGTTTTTAACCCATTCTTCAAAGCCGCTTACTTCCCTTGGTATCTTCATGTGCTCTGGGTAATATTAAGGGCTCGGAAGTTTAAACATTTTTTTCTGCTTAAAATTTCATGCTTGGAGAAGATAACAATTTTATATTACTAATTAAACCGACATTGCGGTGACAAGTGTCTTTTTCAAGTTTATAATAACAACTCAAATTAAAAAAATTAATTTATTCTTGTAGTAGAACATTGCGTTCGAACATGATTCTGTTGTGAAAATTGAAAATGTGTGCGCATTAAACTATTAAGAGTTGACATTCATGTTCACAAGCAGATGATGTACCTATAACAGTATAAGCTGTAAAACCAAAAGTCACCAGTCAATATCTGTAACTTGATGATAAAATGCTGAGCTAAGGTGTTAATGAACTTAAGGTAGATCCAGGATGAGAATTAACATCATGCTTAATAGTTTATACCAGCATATACCCAGTAACTTAGTAACCTCTATATCACACTGCTGACGTTTGCCACATGATGTTTTCATTGATAAAAGAAATTCTCGACATTTTTTTACATCATGAAGTAGGAATAGAGGCATTGACTAAGCGTTGGCGTGTGTGCAAGTATCGTAACATAGTATGTAATGGCACGTTTCTGTCATCCAATATGCACTTCTCTTGTAATTGTTATATATATACATGTGAATTATTAATTATCTATTGTTATTTTTGAAAATATGATTTTTTGGTTGATTTTTTTAATAAACATTTTTGATTTCCACACAATGTTTCTTTGTGATTTTGACCATGAGCTGTTTATGGTATATATCCAATAAAACATCTGTTCTGCTCTGTTTATCCTGTATAATATTGTCTACTTGTGATATTTTATTGTAGCGCCAAAGTGCTGGTGCGTGGTGAACCCAATGTGTCGTACATTTGTTCACGTTACTACAGAGCTCCAGAACTTATATTTGGTGCTACTGACTATACTTGTCAAATAGGTAAGATATCTTGTGTTGACCCTTTTACCTTTGGGTTATTACTCAGAACTGTTAACACTAGAATCATGCTGTAATGTTATCTAGGTGCTCAGTGCTGGATTTCATAATCAAATTTACCCTCAGTGTTAATCCTAATGATTTCTGACCAAATTTTAAATAATTCGCTTGTATTGTTCTCATAATTTTTCTACAATTCATTTAATGTAGATTCATAGGTAAACTTTATATTCTGCTTTAAACATTCCTGATAAAATTGTCTGAAGTATGTATAATTTTGCATGAGCTATTTAGGACTAAATCTAATCTGAATTAAATGATTACGAAATTCAGCCCAGATGTGATAATAGCTTTTACTGAGAACACTTCTCTGTGACTGTTAGAAATAGCATTTAACCCATTGTTTCCCTGTTAACAAGTTTAGACTTGACTTGGAACATTTATAAGAATTAGTTTCCCCTACATTGTTGTTGTAGTTCGCATTATAATGAAAGATTCATTTTCTATGTAATAGAGTACGTGTCTGATTTGTATTCGGTCAGTCTCGAGTTCGAATCCCATCAAAGGGTCGCATTGTTTCCTTGAGGAAGAAACTTAACCCTGATTGCTTAGTACTGGTTAGTTCCAGGAACAGATTCGAGTGTGATGTCACAATCAAATTGAACTAAAAACTAAATTGAAATCCTTATGTTAGACTGGCATTTAAGTTAAACAAGCTACCTCTTGAAATAATGTCACACAAAACATTCCATATCAATCTTTTTACTATCTTTATGTGTACAATGTATTTTTTGGCAATTTATTAAATCTTAGTTAAATGAATGTTGTGGCGATGTCTAACGACGGGCTTATTTGAATTTTAAGTCAATCTTCTATAAGGCCCTCAATTTATTTAAGTTTGATTGTGAAATCATCCTCGAATCTGTTCCTGGAACGAACCAGTACTAAGCAATAATGGTAAAGTTTCTTGCTCAAGACAACAATGGGGGTCGAACCCTCGACTCACAGATTACAAGTCATACCTGCAACCCACTGCGCCTCACTTCCCCTAAATTTAAATGAATGATATGTGTATGATGTCTAAATGTGTACTTGTGTGTTGTAGATGTTTGGTCAGCAGGGTGTGTTCTGGCGGAATTGTTGCTAGGTCAACCTATGTTCCCCGGTGATAGTGGCGTAGACCAGCTCGTAGAAATCATCAAAGTCCTGGGTACGCCCACCCGTGAACAGATCAGAGAAATGAACCCAAATTATTCAGAGTTCAAGTTCCCACAAATCAAAGCACATCCGTGGACAAAGGTAATGGTGAGATCATTTAAAACATTGTATCATATAATAACACATCTCTCATTATACTAGCCAACTATTGAAATGTGGGGGTATAGACTGAAGTCAGCAGACGGACAGTTGGTCTATTTGTTAAATTGTTGTGTCTCAAACAGTTCTCACACAGTTTTCAAGTCATCTAAATTGAAACTTGCTAGTCATAATACCGATGACATGGACATCCAAATGGTTATGCCCATATGTATCCATATTTTCTGTGACAGAGCGAGGATAAGGGGTGTACTCATAACAAGTAATGATAGCTCTAATTTTCTAAGATGTATAATACAGAAGAGATGATAGGAATTCAGTTCACCTGTTTGTAATAACCATCTGTCCATCATGTGTCGTTTACCTGCAGGGCCAGTAATAATGTGACTTGTCATGAATTTCTATTAAATATGTACTTACCAGCAGAGCTCTAGCTACCATTTTACTAAAGCGCTTTTGCAAAATGATAAAGCTACACAATTATTTGGAATCTTATGAACTATTAAACACATGGTTCTTTGAAATAAAAAGAATAAAATCTGCAGATGAGACCTAGATAAGATAAGAAGATATATCCGAGAATAAGTTCTGTTGAATTTAAAATAGGAGTTAGGCAAAGCCCTTAAAGTTTGCTTTAGTTAAACGATACCCTGGTTGTAAAGACCATGACAATTAAACTTGCCAATTAGATGAAACCACCTTTAAAGTGTCTTATTTAGTGTTTCTAGGCGCAAGTTATAAATTGTCATCCAAAATCATGTGTGTTAAATTGTTGGTCATTGTTGATATAGATTTCAAGCACTACCCTAGTACTGTTTAATGCAAGGTAGATCTATGTAACATTTGTAGCAACTTTTAACATTTGAAAAGTATATACATGTACCTCAAAATTAGAATCCCAACCTTTAAAGTCATGCTAGATCTTTAATATGTGGTAAATTTAGCACTGTTATCAAGATTGTTCACATCATTCCCCTTGGGCACAGTTATACAATCTACACTTCATAAATTACATGGCACTGTTTAGATTGAAGCACAGATTTAAATGTTTTATTACAAATATGTTTCTAACAATCTTGCATTCCAATAAGAATATGTGGTTACATTGTGTATACATTCCAATAGTAAATCATGGTGGTTCAATTGTGTGTATAACAATAGTTAATCATGGTTCCATTGTGCGTGTTTGTTATTGCAGGTAAATCTTGCATACCAATAGTAAATCATGGTTCCATTGTGGGTGTTTGTTATTGCAGGTAAATCTTGCATACCAATAGTAAATCATGGTTCAATTGTGCGTGTTTGTTATTGCAGGTAAAGCTTGCATACCAATAGTAAATCATGGTTCAATTGTGTGTGTTTGTTATTGCAGGTAAATCTTGCATACCAATAGTAAATCATGGTTCAATTGTGCGTGTTTGTTATTGCAGGTATTCCGACCAAGAACACCCCCTGAAGCTATACAAGTAGTGAGTCGACTTCTTGAATACATACCGTCTGCACGTATATCACCATTGGAGGCTTGTGCTCATGCATTCTTTGACGAGCTTAGAGAGCCAAATACACGACTGCCAAGTGGACGAGAGCTGCCCGTACTTTTCAACTTTTCTCCACAAGGTAAAGACTATGATTCAAAGTATAGGAAAAAGAAGGTGTTTTCATTCAATGTTCAGCACAATAAAGATAGTGGAATACTGCATATTTTGACTAGTCGGGAAAAATTCACATATTTGTACTGGACCGACTCATTTTTATCAGTCATGGCCTTAGGACCGTTGTCTTTCACATAGACTGCTTACTTAGTTTAGGTAGACCAAAAAAGTGTGCTTTTATCTATATCTCACAATTTGTTTACTTGTGATCATTATCTATCGGAGATTTAGTTTACACTGTCTTTCCTTTGGCATTGTTTTTTATTAACATTTCAGGACAATATTTAAATGGGATGTCAATAAAACAAAAAAGACTTTCGTTGCAGATTTAGTGTTGATCAGTGCATATTTAATATAACACAATCTTCCCAGTTTTGCATAGAAGTCTGTCTTGTAAAAAGAATAGTCTAAAAAAACTAATAAATGTGATAACTTTGGTAATTTATGACAGTATTTGTAAAATGTGCCGAGCCATAACATTATAATGATCTGCTCGTCCATCTATACCCCGGTACAAAGCCACTAGAAAAAGATTGATTCAAGGCTCTTATTGATCAGATAGGTACATCTATAGAAGATTTCAGTGTATTTGACTATTTCTGTTTCTATTTCAGAATTGTTAATCGCCCCCCATTTGAATGCAACATTAATACCTCCTATGGTCCGGACTGCAGGCCCAGATGCTCAAGCTGGAGGCTCTAGCGGACAGACCGCGGACACTTCGAACTCCGCCAACCCTGGGGGGGATGCCTCCACATCTCAGGGCGCCGCAGCCTCCGGGGGAAATGCATGAGGCAAACGAAGTTTAGGAGACGTATTGTGTAGTGTTTGTGTATTTATTATGACCTGTTATTCTGTGCAGTTCTACAGCACACAGATACACACCACGGAAACAACTTTTTCTATGACTGGATATGTGGATATTTTATGGAAAGATTTGTTCAGATACAGTTTTATACTGCAATTTTCATATGCCGATTTAGCGTGAAAATAGGCAGATCTGGCCGCTTGTTGATAGATGATATTTTACTGTGCTTTGCCTGTATTGAGCGATTAGTGATGGGGGGGATAGTGAAGGATGTTTAAACGTTTATCATAGTGTGCTGAGACTTAGAACTGATGCCAACCAGAGACATTGCTGATGTAACATGCCTGGTTGCTAGTGTTGACAGTGTGTAGGGACTGACTATATTTTACTTGTTACTAGTGTTTTTTATATACCAGGCAAAGTGTGGAGTTACTATACTTAAACATGGTGGTGTGACGAAAGGATATACTCTTTAAACCAAAACTTTCTGACTTTGTAGAGATTGTTGTGCATGTATTTTTGGACTGGAAAGAAACTGCAATGATTTGTGACTGTTGCCTCATCTATAGTGAAGATTTCATGCCCAGTCTAAGTCATTGTACGATATTGAACAAGTGCTGTGGCTACTTGACAACGTCCACAACAGTTTGCTTTGTCAAAGTGAAATTTGCGCAGATTTAAAGATAAAACTGTAATGGACACAAAATCATGTCATGTGTGTATTTCTTTCCTTCGTGTGTATGTATTTTATTAGTATATCAATACTTAAACTCTTGAACAACTACTATGTATGTTTTTCTTTTGTTATTAATCAACAAAAATGTACTTGCATGTGTTTTTCTTTCACCACCATAGAGACCAGAAGTTTCTGGTTGGGAATGCTGCCTTGGACTGACTGACTGTTCGTAACCCAAGGCTCTTTTAGCGACGGAGTAGTGTTTATATTTTTTGTTCCGAGAAATATCTTAACAGAAAACAAACTTATTATATATGGATTTTATTGTTTTTTTGCTCATACCTAGTAGATGAACCCAGACGTTTTATTTAACCTTAAAGCTTTTGAACTATTTTAAACAAAATGTTCTTATAATATATTGGTAGTTTATAACGTTTTCGTTGATGATGTTTGATGTTACGTTGACTGTTTTGTCAGTGGTTTTAAGTGGAGCATCAGTGAGTATGGATTTTATGTACACAATACAGTTAGATATAGACGCAGGCCTGTGGTCAAAAATAACAAGCTAAATTAAAAAAACAAAAACACTTGATCCCCGTTACAAGATTATTTAAAATTAAAAAATTGACGGTTGAAAAAATCTGGGGGGGAAACTTTTTTTGCTTTCAATAATGTACAAAAATGGTTCTGTCAATTGTAATAGCAGCAATACATTTCTTAACTTAAAGATTTTGATTTTGATTTTTGTTACTATTGTATGAGAACATTGACCAGATACTTCCGAATAAATTACATGGACCAATACATTACAAAATAGGTGTTACATGTGTATACAATGGACACATGTTCTTTACTCTGATGACAGTCTAATCCACCTATTTCACCATTCAGCAGGCCGTGTAATGAATTCACGAGTGTATTGTCAATGTTTGTACACAATACCAGTTGAAGATATACAGTATCACTGCTAAACGTAGACGTCATCAGCTGAGTCTCCTGATGATGTGTACCGGTACTAGTTACTCATGTCGCAGAAATGTTTAGTTTTGACCACAGGATCTTTAGCATAATTTATATGGTATTATAATTGAAAGTGCGCTAGAATGTCTTATCAGAAACTAGAATGTTTTATATATAGCTGACTGTATGTACAGTGTTCTAAGGCATTTAATGCTCTTATAGTATACATGATTATATATTAAAGGAGAAAACAACAAGGAATCATATGTATAAACAATATCTCATTTTTTTGATCATTTATTTTTCAAAGTTATAACGGCTCCATTCATAACTTTAACATGCATTATATTCCCTCGGATATTTTGTACATTAATTTGGAACATTTTTCGTTTACTCAGCTATCATTTGTTTTTTATTTACTATTACTCATTAGGTCAACAACATGAATTGAGCGTATACACTTGTGACAGGATGAGAACATTTGAATTCTATTTAAACAATACTGGATAAAAAAAAATGCAATGAAAAGAAATGTGCTTGTATTTTTTATCAGGTTTGAAGAGTTACATGTTTTGATTTTTCCTTCGTTGTATACTTGTTTTAAGTGTGATATTCTTGTATTTTAATGTTTATTACGAGACTTGGGCAGAGTCACCATTTTTAACTTAATAACGAAACACACTTCATTCTGTGCGCTTGTTGAAGTAAGAAATTTACAAAAAGTTGCAAAAGATTTTTTATTATCCATTTATGGGCTAGACTAATTTGTCACTTATTGCTTATCGTTTGGTTTAAACCTTTTTTTTGATTTCGAAAATCTGAAGAAAATCAGCAATGTTGACAATGACTTAATACAGGGGTAATTCTTTTGTGTAGGTTGAAATTGTGGCCCTTAGCTACCCCAGGGAGTCAGTCACATATAATCTTTTTAACTAGTCACGCAGTATATTAAGTCCCAGTTTTATTTCTTTGCACCGTTGTTTTTTTTAGTTTTTGCCAGTATTTCCCTATGACTTAAACTGCTGAGTTGGAGGGTTTTTCAGTCAGTATACAGGACAAAACTGATCACCTTGTACATGATATCAGGACTGTTATTAGGTGCCAAGTATATAATAAAAGACCCATCTTGGTTTTTAAGTTGTTAGATGTTTAACCAGGGCACGATCATTCCACTTGTCCTAGCATCATGACCTGTAGTTTTGGATGCAGGACGAGTTGAAATTTTGATATCTGCAATGCATTTTCCTTGTTTTTACCATACCTTGTTATAAGCAGGATGAGTAGAGATTTTGATAATTTTCTTGCCCTGGTCAAACATGGAATTGAGTTATGGAAGTTGTTGTCCGCCATCTCTTTTTTGTACGCTGATAATGCAACAACATTTGCAAGAAACAGAAAACTCACCTTTTTTAAGTATTTTCAACAAAGTTAAAAGTTCTGCATATCAGTGTTAATTCTGAAGTAAATTTAGATATGAAGATTGTTTCTAGGTTCATTTTTAAGTTTACAGACACGTTAAAAGGGTTAGATGATAATAGCAGAGATGGCAAAAGAAATTTAACTTACTGGGCCGGAAAAAACCCTGTTCTTTGTCTACTGTGGAATTTAAAATATTGATAGAGGACTGACTCCATTTTTAACCATTCGTGGCCTAAAGACTCATCTTTCACGTAGACTGGTATAGCAAGATACTGAAGGTTTATAAGACAATAGTTGATCTAACGCACATCAGTTACAATGAGTACAACCAGCTTTATTAGTGTTTTGTAAACTTAAAATTACTAGTAGTGAAGTCGAGATCATTGGCTGTTGTGGCAGTGCAAAAAACAAACGAATGACCACACAGAACCGACATATGGGTGAAAAAACAAGAACTCTAGTAACAGTCCTGATGTTATCTGTGTGTTAATTTAATCATTTTACTCCAACTACTAGATTTTCACTGTTATATATACTACTTGTAGGTGATTGTTGTATGGAGGTATTGTTTATACACAGGAGTAGTTTCAGTGTTATGTATGATTGTCTTATAGAGGTTATGTCAAGTTTATTAGCTCTTGTTTTTATTGATAGATGATCACTCTGTATCATCGAGAAACTGCCTGTTTGTCATTGGGCCAACGTTGCTTGTATCTTTTAGAAAACAATGTGTCACAGTGATTTAGTGTAAATTTATGAATTAAACATTTTCATAACTCATGTCCATCTTCTACTCATTTTTTGTTTTGCTAGGACTTACCCGATCTGCCATAAAGCTATGAGTATCAAAGACAAAGAAACACTGTCAATGCTGGCTTGTAACCGTGGCAAGAAAATGGTAATCAGAAAAAGCATCGTATTCAAAGCAGAAATCATTCACAATTTTACTTGTATATGATGTATTTTGAAGTTTTGAGATTATAATGAACATGTTTGAACATTGAAAGTTAAACAAGTTACATAACTACCTTGAAAGTACCCAGTATTGTCTTAGCAAATGACAAATCTTTAGAACTGCAGCATGGTACCAAAATGTCCACATGTCCTATCGCCCTCATGAGTGGTGTTTGATGCAGGACAAGTGGTATTTTTTAAATCTATATTGTATTTATCCTGATTTTACCATGCTCTGATATGCAGGACGAGTACAGATTTCTGAGAATGTTGGTGCCGTGTGCAGTCTGTATTAAATCAAAGCAGATGCTAAACCAATATGGAACCAATGTGAGGAGTTTATAAGCACAGCTAGCTGATTTTAAACACTCTCCAGTGCCTATTCAAGTCATGTCAGAGAATATACACACATGAGATCTTACTCTAAAAGATACTCTTTGGCTCAGAAGTGATAAAATCATCTTGGTTTTAATAGAATCTATGTAACAACCATCACTTTTTTTTTATAGATAGAATGATATACAAAATGATGGTCCAGAACAAAGACAGAACTTTATTTGTGTCAGTGAGATCACTTTTCTGTCTAATATTGGTTAAAAGTTGTCCCCACTTTGAATACATCTGATACATTTGTAAAGCTTGGCATCAACTAGGAATGTTATTTAGAAATAGAATGGTATTCATTAAATCAGAAATCACTCACCATTTTACTTTGATATATGTTTTGAACTGTTTCGAACATTAGAGATCATTATGAACCTGTTTGTACCTTTAAGTTAAATAAGCTACATGACTTCCCTATAAATACCCAGTGTTGTCTTAGCAAAAACTGCCCTCTTCTACATGTAATAAGCATGGCAAAAAAACTTATTTTAAACTGATCATCACTCACCATTTTACTTGAATATGATTTGTTTTGAACTTTTCTCTTTCGAAATATAGAGATTATTATGTGTGTACAAACAAGCTACATAACTAACCTATAAGTTCCCAGTATTGTCTTAGAAAAAACTGTCCTCGTGTGACAATTCTTAGAGACAGTCAAAGCATATTTAGCCGGTGAACGTTACCTCAGGGTGTACTTGGCTTAATCTAGCTGCTGTTAATGAAGAAACAAACTATTGATCAATCTTCAGGCAGGGCTAGGACTTTAAAGGCATGAGTGCTTATTTTGGAAGTCTGTTTATATTGGTGATATTCATCTGCTTAAAGGTTGTGATTCTAATTTTGAGGTAAATGGTCATTGTTGTTATGGTTTTCCAGCGCTATCCTAGTACATATTGTTTAATGCAAGGTAGTTGTTTCATTTGTAGTAACTTAAGATTTGAACATTTTACCTCAAAATTAGAATCACAACCTTTCAGGGAATTCACATGAAACTGTGTTTGAGTGTGGATGATGAACTTTTGGCCGCTTAAGAGTAGTTGAACATATCTAGGTGTGAGAACAAGGCTTGTTTTAAAGGTTGTAATTCTAATTTTGAGGAGAGGTTTTCTCAAATTTTGAATGTTGCTACAAATGAAACAACTACCTTGCATAAAACAATTTGTACTAGAATTGCGCTGGAAAACTATGGCGTGTGTGGGTTAAGATAGAAACTGTAGTTAAAAATCTGTAAAATTATTGGGGATTGTTATTATAGTTTTCAAGCGCTATCCTAGTACATTTGTTTAACAAATTAATGCAAGTTAGTTGTTTCATTTGTAGCAACTTTTAAAATGTGAACAATTTACCTCAAAATTAGGATCACAACCTTTAAGCAGTATTGACAAATATGAGCAGTTACAACTGTCTCTTACTTTCACCCATTGATCCAGATACAATGTAGTAAGGCTATTGCATGAAATTTACCTAACCTTTTATCCCACCAACTACTGAAACACGGTCTCTATGTCTTGAAGATGTGCATGACATAGTTTTTGGGAGACCTGACCAAAGGGTTCCAGAGTTATGCCTTTTTTTTGGAAATTCTTGTATATCTTTATTTCCTGTGACAAAGCGGGTTAGGGGGTATACTCTATGTTCTGAATATTTCTACATTCTTCACAGTCAGTGCTATATCTCTTTCAACATTTCATACATAACACTTATTTAGCTACATGTGTCTTGCAAACAGTGGTCTAGTACTGGATCAACTGCCCAGGAGTGGTTGCTAGGTTACCGGATTGGCATCACACTACATGTACTGAAATACAAAATACTGTGAAAAATGGCATTTAAAATTATTCCTATATGTTGTACACTGACTTGAATTCTGGGATCCAAAGGGTAAAAGCACTCTATTTGAACATGTTATGTTTTCTCCAAGTCCTTCCATCATTCTTAAGCTGTAAACCAGGTATTATTCAAAAGCCATTATAAGCAACATCATTGCAAGTACTAGGCTTTTGCATATTCAAGTAACTAATGACACATAGTAACTAATGACTACGTAAAGACACAGCAAGTTGTTGTGAATAGGCCACATAGGGTTAATTTCATGAACTTTTTGCAAGTTTCAGAGATTTAGTAAGACGGTTGACTGTTACTGGTCTGAAAAAAATATATTGTGCTTTGCCATTTGTGAATTGTTCAAGGTTTTTACTGGACCAACTCCTTTTTTACCAGTCATGGCATAGAACATGTGTTTGGCAAAGGCTAAGTTGGTTTAATAGTTTCCCAATTTACAGTTGTATTGTAAAGTAGAAATAATCTCAACCAGTTCAGTATATTAGGGTCATCCTTAAAACTTACGTTCCCAATATAGTTAAACATCCCATAAGCTTCTTAAAGGATGTATTGCGATTATCCAACAGGTTTTTCAAGTTATCCATTTTTCATGGCGTTTTACATTGAATATACTAATGTTATAAACATGTGCTCCCAAAAATAGCATCCTTTTGTTTACTGATATAATAAGCCTACATCATCACTATATGAAACTCTATCCATATACATGTACCTTGCTTGTATACTATAAAACACATCAATGGGTGAAAGCAATAATTCTTTTATATATATTTTTTTCACTTTGGGTCCCATGTGGAGACACCGATAAGAGTTCTAAGTGCTATTGAATACTGAAGCAGATAGAACACCGATAAGAGTTCTAAGTGCTATTGAATACTGAAGCCGATAGAACACCGATAAGAGTTCTAAGTGCTATTGAATACTGAAGCAGATAGAACACCGATAAGAGTTCTAAGTGCTA
>ENA-OREC01000887-OREC01000887.1-marine-metagenome-genome-assembly--contig:-NODE-887-length-13591-cov-15.804203_pt1 | contig 13591 bp, 12 predicted proteins | sample MGYA00248626_ERZ508543 | MGnify/ENA primary metagenome ERZ508543 (study PRJEB26211, sample SAMN05518279) | marine metagenome | isolation source: Puget Sound, Washington, USA | host: Bankia setacea... | reverse complement strand
AGCAATTTTGTTGATAAGATATGAGAAGGTACTTGTAGTGTTTTGATATTTGGAGGTTACATTTTAAAGACAAAGTGAGAAATACAAAGCTTCAATTCTGCAAGTTTTTTCAATCTCAAGTGAACATGAAACAGAAAAAGCTGTTGAACATCAGTTGTATTCAAATAAGGTGAACATTTTCTTTTTTCTTAATTATTTTTTTACTAGATAAATTATTACAGAAAAACAAAACAATCGCTATCTCTTGTTAAAACACCTTGTTGACCAGCGTACGGCTATATGCATCATTTGTGATATGAAACGGTCTTGTGTTTTAGAAGTGTGTCCACAACATAGAGTTACCTTTTCATTCTTTACATTGGAATTCTCTAATACTTTAGATCTTGAATCACAGAGGAAGATGATTAGACAGCGCAGATACGAAGAGAATGACAAAGTCCTCCGTAGAAAGCTTGACAAACACGTAGAGGATATCAAACTCAAATATGAACAGACAGACAGATTGTATGACACAGAGAAAAAGAGTATCATAAATGTAATTGAACTGCTGCTTTCGTATTAATTCTGGAATATATCATAATGGAAATCTTCATGCTTCTGTCTATAGTCATAAAACAGTAAATTTGAAAAGTATAGATTTAAAATAAGGTATTCAAAAGGTTTGAATAACTGGGATCTTACATGAGTTGTCATTTAATATCATTGTTATGAAACAGGTTCAGAAAATGTAATTAAGCCTTTATAATTTTCCAAACAAGTTTCATATTAAAATGACCGTAAACTTTTATCAGAGCACATCTCTGCATATTGCATTTGGGTTATATGAAAATATTTGTAATACATGTAGTAAAACAAAAAATGCATATCATTGAATTCAAAGGTTGTTTATGTGGAAAAAACTGTCTACAAAGGACCGAATTATGTTTGTTTCTAAATTGGTTTGTTTATTTCAGATTGTGAAAAGACTGCTAAAGAAAGACGATGATTCTAAGATGTTGGCACTAAAGATGTCAGGAAATCTGGGCTATCCTGAGTTGATTGACCATATCAAAGAGAAGATACAGGACAAACTGTCACCAGTAAAACTGAGGACAGAGGCAGTGCACAGTCTTACCAAGATGGCTCTAACACATCCTGAGAAGGTAATCATTATTTTATCTATAGAAAACACTTCACTACTAATTTTGTTCGAACTCTGGTATTCTTACCCCAGTGATGGTTGCAAATAGTCAGTGTTTGATCCCATCTGTCTTTAAAAGCATGTCTCCTTAACTGAAATGTATGTCTTTTGCTGTTCCAGGTTCACAAGATTTTACTGCCAGTGTTCTTTGACAGATCAGAGACAGAGGAAGTTCGATCAGCAGCATATCTAACTATTCTTTCTTCCAAACCCTCAACAACTAGTTAGTACACCTCCTATTTAAAGCAGCTGGGTTTTTTAAACACATTTTTTTCTTTTTTCAAATATTTCAGTTGAAAATACAAAATGTACTTTTAATAAATATTGAAAATAAGATAATTTCAATGTATAACATATTACCGGTTTCCATTCAGTGGTCAACCTTCCTGCTATAACATCATGTTTTGCTGATTGCAATATTCAACTTTTTATTTGAAAGTATCAACTTTATTCATTGTGGATAGCACATTTGGTAACAAGTCCAATCTTTAATATGATCCACATGAGAGAGAATGTACAACATTGTTACAACTTACAAATTGGGCATAGATTAACAAAAGCAAATACAAAATTACTATGCTACTTATGTCAGATGATCGAGAATTTCTGTCTCATATTGTAGGTTTGGAGATGGTGGCTAAGTCCTTGGAAGATGAACCCAGTATCAACATTGGTTCTCTTGTCTTCTCCTCTCTCACAGACCTGTCTAACAAAACATCTGCATGTAGTGTCACTAATGCCTTGTAAGTGTAAACATGTTTATTTTTTCACATAGTCACAGTAAAGTTCTCCTAATAAGACCACTTGACATTGAGACCAGTCTACCTATTAGCAGTTCCAGCCTCTCATTAGGTTGAATTTGGGTCCTGCATTATAAAGACCATTGCGTTTTTTAAGACCACTTTAAGATAGTCCGGAGCGTGGTCTTATCAGTGGAACTTCACTGTACCTTATTCTGCTATCATTTTGTCATTTGTATCACTTTGTTTGGTATCATCCTGTATTATATAAAGCCTCTGACAGGCTGTGATACTGAATACCACTGCTAGTCCTCATTAAATTAGTTCCTGTTTGCCCAACTTAGAATTGCATAGCATGGCATACGTGCTGCTTAAATTCTGTTGACTTCAAAGTACTCCAACTAGACACCTTGATTTGTTTCTGCTTGATAAAGGGAAGCAAATGTATTTCCGTGTTGTGTGCCTAAGTCCCTTACATCACTTCTTATGATGCCTGGCATGCTATTGTGTTGGTCAGAACTTTTACAAGTTGTTTTATTGTTGTAGTATTAGACATAATAAATAAAACCCTGTAATTTTATAATCTTATATAAAAGTATTGATGAGTGATCAGATACATAGTGTGTGTTTTTGGTTGGGAAATGACATTACATATCCTTCACAGTCTGAAAACACAGTGCCATGTGCCTGCTTTGAGAATTTCTAAGATGGGCACAAATCTTATTTCCTCTACTAACTTTCAGAGGTAGGAACAGCTCATTGGCTCTGAGATTTGGAAGAAAATCACCTAACAGCATCCAACAGTCAAGCTTCAGATCCTCATCATCATTTGACAGTAAGTACATGTAGATGCATTTAACTTGTATAGAATGTGTTGCTTTGTTTACACATATCAACCAGCATTACAGGCCAATTTGAATCAAGATATAGCTGTCTATAGATCATCACAGTCATCAGAGGTTCCCAATTTTTTTTTGATCAGGAAAATCCTCATTGCTCAGTACTGGTTGGTCCCAGGCACTTGTTAGACCAAGATTTCAAAATCTGTAAAACAAGATCTCTCATTAAATAAAGTCTACTAAAACAACAACAGTTAAAGCTCATGGTAGAGAAATCTCCTTATTGGAATGTATGTTTCTGTTTAAATACATAGATGATAAATAATCCTGCATTCTCTCAATTTTACAGAGGACTTGAACATGGGTCACTCATACAGCCAGACAGTGATCTATTCCTCTAAGGAGAGAACACCAAGAGCTGCTAGTCTTCAATATTCAGCCACAGTAGTAGGCAGACACCTAGATGTGATTAAGGTAGTCAACTAAGTACTCTCATCTTGTTCATATATTAAGCCATATATAACTTATATCTAACACACATACATATAAATGGCTCAATGTGTGAAGCATACTCTGTTTATCATTGTTGGGTTTGTTTTTCGAATTAAGTTATGCCCATGCATATGTAATGTATTCTCAGGAAAAGATCAAATGTTGTTTTCTCTTTTATAGATAAAGTGTGTAATCTCTTGAATAGATCAAATGTAAAAAAAGTGTCTTAGCAACTGAAATAGTTCATTGACATCAAGCACTTGTATCTTCTGGTTTAACTGTTTGTCAAGCAAAACTTTTTCATATATACTGTTTTGGTTTTCAAACTGGCAATGGCCTTTTAACTAGCTTTTCTTGTCTACACATTATACATAGACAGCATACAATTGGTTTACCTCTTTGCTGAAACTGTCTTTTGTCACATATATATGCATTATCATGATACCTGTAGGTTGGAATGAAGGGTAAAGGTCTTGACACCCTTGTTGATGACATAACTAGCAAGACAGACAACACAGACCTTGATGGATTAGTTCAAGCTCTTCTACATCCACGTAGGAAACACTCTCCACAGCCATCAGAACAGAGGATCAAGGACATAAAAAACAAGGTATGAGGGATTATATTTACAATGTTAACACGATGATACATTTAGTCAGAATAAACTGTTATATACGTTGTTTCAGAGGTCATCATGGTCAGTCTATTCATCATTCTCTTATTCATGAATTCCATTTGACATTACCCATCATTACGAACAGCAACACTGTACTCTTAAACAATTCAACCAATTTGATCTATACTGTTACTTGGCCGGGGCTCAAAACAATGCTCTCTGGACCATGAGACTGGTACTGTAACCACTGGGCTTAGTTATCAGGAATTAGTGATTCATCATGTATTGATATGTTGTAGCTTGGAGTCACATCTCGAGATCCAGAAAAGCCTGAAGGTCATGTATATGTGAAACTGTTTGGCCATGAACTGGTGTATATTGACATAAAGTCTCTGCTGGACATAAGCTCACCCGGCAAACCTGAGGGTAAGTAGACCAAGTGTAAACTCAATGTATCCACTGTAAACTGATGCATGTAGTTGGTGTGGTGTTTTCCCAGTGGTTCAGGTTGTATATACTGTCTCTCTTAACGCTAGAAGGCAAGGAAAAGTTTCATTGATTTGTGATTACTTCATCCTAGATATCTGCCTTTAAAACAATTTGATTTTGTTGAATATATACACCGATACCTTCTTTGAAATACGATTACTTTGCTGGTCAGCTGAACAACTAGTTCAAATGTTATATATATAACTTTAAATACCACGTGCCAGGATTATCACAAACTCAACTGATGTATCCTTTGTTTTCACTACCATCCTTTTTCTGGAAAATCAACAACAAAATCTCAACTCTGTTAACTCTTAGATTATCTATTTATTTTTGCTGAACAAGAGTGTCATCCAATTCAATAATAGCTGTTGGTTTTATTCAACCATCTACACATATTCACACAAACCAATGTCTACAGCAGCATTTCATCAAAATTTGTTTGTTTTTTGTGGTACACAATCACCTCACAAAGATTTACATAAAGTTTTGATGATTATTTGAATTAAGAACCTTAAGATATAGCATTAGAAAAAATCCTGCTATAATCAACAATGAAGGATGGAGCATCCACAGCACTACAACAACAGCAAGTCCAATGTATACTGTATTTTGATTGCTTTGTCTCTTCAGTTCATATCTCCTAGCAGTATTTGACTCATTTACTGTAAGCACACTATTCTCTGAGTTACTGTACCGCAGTATTTTTTGACAGTGCTTGGTTTCTTTCCTTCCTACTACCAGCTGTTCACTTTCAAAGCAATAAGCAATGTAGGAACCAGTTTGTATTGTGCTGCCAAATAAAATGACTTGTTGAATGTCTGATAAGTTATAGTTAAGCTGTTTGATGTTATCTGCGCATGCTACAAAGATGGTGTCATTCGGACCCAGGCAGAGCGATTTTGGCGATTCAGGGATTTCTATTTCTGCTTCTACCTCTACATATTCTCTAGTCAACCTAATTTTTTTTAGGGAACTATCCCCAGAATCTAGAACGATATAGTGTGCAGTGTCATCACCATTTGTTTTAATGATATCTATAGGGTTTGTGAATATAGCATTGCCCTGGCTGTTGGTGCTAAATCTTTGGTTAGACATTGGGCCACATATACAGATATGACCAGGTGTATCATCCACATGCTGCAGTGCTCCCACACACACTGCTGCAACACCAGAGTAATGCCATCCCGGTGTTAGACTCTTACAGGCACCCCCAAGATTAACAGAGTAAAACTGTGTAAAACTCCCACCAATGGAGGTGAACAAAATCATATTATATTTATAAACAGCAATGTACTTCTCATCTGCAATTATAAATATTTCATCACTACCACTTTCCATATAAGTAATCTTTGCATTCTCTGGTATAGATACTTTGGAATACATGTAGGTTGTATCGTTCCTCATGTTGGCATCTAACATGCTGTCTAGGTACAGGTCAAACTTCTCGTCCACTCTGGTCAGACATGTGGCATTCTGTACCCTATCTTTGAACCTTGTTGTGTGACCAAGTCTCTCAAACCCATTGTCCATGGATACTCTAACAAATGGCCTCATCTGTCTCTGTCTATGAATAAAGAAATTAAACAATAACGTGTTGATATCTATGGAATAACTTTATGTAAATGTCTAAATGCTTGTTTTAGTTGGCATGGAATATTTCATGGTTTTACTTATATGTCAATTTAAATGAAAACCTTAATTTGTTGATTTGGTCACATACCGTCCTGCATGGTGAATGTATTTGGAATATATAAAATTACATGAACATGCTTTGACATGTATCTTAATGATTCAACTGACTCACAAAATGTACAGAAATTAGTGTAATTTCACAGCAGAAGAGGCAAAATGTATCTGTACTTTCTGTTACAGAACAATTTTGTAGACATTACCAAAACTGAGCACCTGCAAAGTTCTTCAGCTTTGAACAGATTTCCCATTTGCTTTTGTTCACAATCCTCATGCTTTCTACTTGTTTGCTTGTTTGGTGTTGATATTTGTAACAATACACATACATATAGTTGTTAATCATTCAATGGTTATTAAGAAGTAGTCAATGGTTATGTTGTCCTTAGATAAGTGTTTAATGCTAATTTCAGGTTCAAAACCATTCAGAAGTCAGCTAAAACAAGGTCTGTCTATACTGACAACAATGAAGAAGCTCCTAAAGACAGAGAAGTCCTATACATTGCCCCTATTACATGCCAAATTGTCTACAGACACTGGTCTGCCAGTCACAGTCAAACTGGACAAACATGGAATCATCAAACTGGATAGTAACATTAAAGTTCTCCCTGAAGAGACAAGCCTGAAGAAAACTCCACTAAGAAAATTAGACTTAGACATGCAGATTAGGCCAAGGTAACATTTGTGTTTTGTTCACATGGGCACAATATGTTTTAGAAAAAAAGGAACTTTTAAGCTATTGTGTTGCAGAGAAACACAATAATCTTACCATCTTCTGATTTGCTCACTTATTACTATGTTTGTGTCACAAATCACTTCTGTCAATAAAATACAAAAATTAATTTGTTTGACACAGCAATACAAAATGAACTTAATTGTTTAGGACAAGTTAACCTTGTTGAATATATTGAAAACATTCCACACCTAAATCATCAGCATTCTATCAGTTGCTATTACAATTACTCAAATTCATTACTTAGACATTTTGATCTTATCATTAATTTGTTTGGATAAAGTTGAAAACAAAAACATCTCCATTTACATTCCGAACATATTGTGGTTTACAGTGCATTGATGGAACTACGCGGATCAGTTGAAGTGGAAATGAAGCATGTTGTGTCTGGTGTACAGGTCAGAGGTCAAGCACACATTGACCTTCCACTGACCATATCTATATCAACAGATTTAGAGAAATCTAAAGTACATGCAAAGATCAAAGACATGGTAAAATATGCAGCATTAGTTAACTACATTACAGACATTTCTAGCATGCCTAATTGATTGACATTGATATAACAAGCCCTTTATAATGTCTGTCTATCACCAATTATGTGCGTGTTTTATATTAGCATTTTTACTATTTGTGAAACAGCTTACATCAATGTTTGAAAATGGCACAGGACTAACAGTGTTTTGTTTGTTAAAATCATTTCCAGCTGCCCATATTACATTGATATTATACCACAGCACATGCTTTATAGAACATGTTTACATGGATAACATAAAAGGATATTCTTGTTAAATATAATTTTGCAATATTTATTAATTCATTTTACTATTATGGTCAATTGATGTTTTTCCCACAACTAGTACATGTACTTAAAAAGTCAGAACGGTCGATCACTATTCAAGTTTAAATCTTCTATTATTGTTGATATGTTCTCAATATATGTTTTTTTTGGGTCATATTTTGGTACTTTTCTTCACTCTCAAAAGATAAACACATTAAGATTCAAGTTTATACTGCAGGATATTGAGAAGCCTATGAAGCTGGGGTCAAGAGTTCACACAGTTGTCCAACATAAATCATCCAAGGCTGAAGATTACCCAGGACGTTCTGACAAAAAAGAGATTACTTCCATCGACAACACAGACCTTAAAACTGTGAGTTGAGAATTAGAGATTTGTTTCTGGTTTATATAAAAAAAATGTTTTTTTAATAAAGTAACATAGACTCTGACCCAAATAGCAACTTGATACAAACACAATACATGTATACATTTGAGTGACCATTTTGACAAGGTAATATATATCCATACTGTATAAGGAACATCGTGTTGCAAGGCAAATAGTACCATATTGTTAAACATAGGTAACGATAAACAGCTACATACGATAGGCTAGATGTGTTTTCTGTTGAAAATTTAGTGCAGTTAAATTATGATCAGTTCAAAGAGATGTTACCTTACCTTTTTGCTAAGCTCCACATATTGATATCTAAATTTTTCAACTGTCCCAATTTCCCAAACTGATGTTGTGTATTATTGTAACCTCGTGATGGTTTCATGTTTTATCATCATAACCTTGAATGAGTATAGTACAGTAGGTGTGAAATATAAAAGTTATATATTCAAAAAATGAGATAAGGAATTATATACTTTTTTTCGGAATAAAATATATGAGATCTAAATTAGCTGCTAAATATACAAGTAAAGAAATTGCATAATACATGTATCTTGATATATGGGTACGAAACTTGTCAAAATCCCTACTTATCCTTTTCATCATATGGTATGGTAAAACAAGAACAAATCATTACAGATATAACAATTTCAAAAGGGTTATACGACAAGTGGAATTTTCTATTTGTTCTGGTATGAGTGGCTACACATGTAGGCAGAATGAAACAGATTACAATCAATATTGAACTTTCAGTGTCTTATTTCCAGCAACTGCGCAGTATATAAGAATGTTAATTACAATGTTGATGGTATTTGATTCAATGTATTTTTTCCGTCACAGTTTCTCCACGAAGTAAGTGAGCCGATAGTTGGTCGTAAAGTTCGTTTGTCAGGCGAGTACAGCTCTAGACGTGATGATACAGTACCATTCCCACCTCTGTCAGGTCGACAACTTTTACACATCAGTTATGACAAGTCTAAGAACTCTGACATTGATCTACATATACAACTTGTCAAAGGTGAGTTCTAGATTGTAGTGTAGTGTTTGTATTCAATGATCACATAGTTGAATCATGGTCAGTCATCACATGTCATAATGATTAAGTAGACAAAATATCTGACTTTGATGACATCACCTGATTTACATTGATTTATGGATGTTAAATTCTAAGGTTCAATAGAATAACAAAGCACCAGAGCAAAAATATGAACTTGGTTTGCTTGTAATTAGTGGAAGAATCTCTAAAGTACATTGAATATCTGTTAAACAAAGGGACAAAAAAACTTTAAAGTTAATATAACAATACACATTATAAACATGCTTTGAATCAAGTTACAGTAGTGTTAACCTCCCATGTAACTACACTAGCTATAGAGCTTCTACTTGAACCATTCATTCACTTATAAAATGTACAGACCAAGTTTGCCCATGAATGCTACAAATCTTTCTTCAAAACTATTATATGAAGTTCCTTTGATTTTGAGAATTTGTTAAATAGAAAATACACACCAACATGTGCACAGTCTGAAGTGAATTTTTTTCTCTATACTTGTTTAGATGAAAGGAAAGACAAACCGAGCCATGAAACTCATCAGAAATCATGGTGGCCACTTTCCATGCTTGCTTGGCAGAGTTCTCCTGCTTACGACATTACTGACCAAAGGTAACCGTTACCAACCACTGTATAACTGGGAAATACTGACAAATGTGAAGTCATACCAATTTCATTTCTTTATATGACAGATGGCAATTCCTTTAAATATGTTGATGCATGAACATGAAAAAGTACTGCTGGATTTATTAATCACAGTAAAAAAAGGTTGGAATATAATGAACATACGCTGATAGCTTTGGCTTGTTTATATTCTAGTCACATGTAAAATACTTCGACATTTCAATGTCAAAACACTATCTTGATACTACTAGACTCTAAAAGTTATTAGTTGAATAAAACAGACACAGCAACTGAAAGGGTATTGATATTACTGCTATCCTTGTTTATCTGTTTTCTCTTAGATTAATTTTATTTGCATTAACTATTTGTTCAAGCTGAGTGATATGCTGCAGGTTCATGTGCAAAGAAGTTGAAAGAACCCCCCAAAATATGTTTGATTTTAACACCCATTTATGTGACTAAAAGCGGAGAAGACAAGTTGTCAAATTATTAAGCACGCATTCCACATTCTTTACAAACAAAGTCGAATAATATTCTTTTAGTATAAAGTATTTTACACAAGAAAACTGTACATTTCAGGCCAGTTAACGATTTCATCGACTTGGAAAAAGTAGATCCGTCTATGCAAGACATGAAGGAGAAATTCAAGAGAGATACAGAGATACTAGAGTCTGGAGTTAAGTCTGGTATAGTGGTTGGTATTAAATCCTCAGATTCAAAGTCTGACCAGAAGATTCAGCTTACGGCCATCCACCAGAAAGACAAGGATGGAAAGAAGATATGTTACATTGTTGAAGTAAAACGAGCACCTACAGATGCACAGGACAAACCTAAGAGAGTAAGCTTCATGTACCAGATTTACACATTATCATGTTTTTACTACATGTATAATAGGATATTAAAGCAAACACTAGAAACGTTGGAAAAAAGGTCAAGCTAAAATTGTAACATTTCTCGAAAATGAATGCTCTAGCAGTTTTAAAACTTGAAGTTATAATTATATAGTGTAGGCCTATACAAAGCTGCTTTTAATTGCTTTGAACATTTAGTCTTGGTTTGTCCATTAACTGTCACTTAAAGCATGGTTTGACATTTAAAGTATATTGCTTGTAGGTGTTGGCAGATTTGAGAATAGACCATCCAGACAGAGATGTGAAACCATCAGATCTTACAGACATGGATTATCAGCGCAGTATACAAAGACAGGTAAACAAATCTTATGTGCAAAATGTTAACTTTATGAACAGAGGCTTCATGCATCATTTTAAGTTGATTAAATTAATCATTTGGCCTAAAGAAATGTCATCTTGCGTATTATTTAACGAAGCCAGCAGTGACCCAAACATAGGTACACTCATCAGAGTTTGACTATTTAAAAAAAAGTTAAATGTATTAATATAAAAATAATTGGGATTAATTCAATAAAGTGTGTGATTTACGGATACTTTTCAAAAAGTGTTACCAATATATATATTGTCTTTGATTGTTGTTGGCTACAAACCTCAAGCACTCCCAATGTTATTTGTTCCAGATTAGGCTTTCATTTACTGGCAGTGATGAAGGTAAAGCTGAGACGGTTATGGATATTAGCTCAGACATTATTACTAAAGCTGTCAAGGAGTTGAAGAAGGTATTCAAACATGATAGACTGGACAAGGTGACAGACAATATGGTTGATGACTTGACACAGAAACCAGAAGATTCCGATGATGAAAAGTTAGATGATCTGGTACAGAAGCAGCGTAAACTTGAAAGAGAAACAGAAAAACAAAAGAAAGACCCAACTGAACCTAAGAAATATAAGGAACAGTTGAAATCAGCCAAGTCCAAAATTGATGAGTCTAAAGTTCTTCTAGATGAACTGGAAAAAGCACTTGATAAACCTCGAACAGATGATCAAAAGGTAAAAAACAGACTGAAGATTCTTTACATACTTTCTAGTCAACTGAAATCTAAACAGAACATCAAGAAGATATCTGAAAAACTACACCCTGTCCTTACTCAAGATGAAAAGAAAGAACTTGATAGCAAAGTTACAGATCTTGAGGAAAAGGTCAAACAGGCAAGGGAAACAGAGAGACAACATTCAGCCCTCAAGCAGTTCTCTGAGCTCCGTAAAGCCAGACTAGAACCAGACTCTGATGATAGAACCATTCTCTCTGAAATAATCAAAATAGAGAAACAGATTATTGAACTGTCTACCAAGAAAAATGACAAGCCATCAGATTACAAAGAAAAACTAAGCTTGATTGATAGAATAACTGATGATATTCATGAACTTAAAAAGAAAATAGATTCTAGATTATTAAAAGATCCTTCAGTAAGTGATATATTGAAGCATAGACTTCTCGAAGTAATATTGAGACATAGAATAGCATCAGAAGATCTAGACAGTGACATCAAAGAATTGGAGCAAGAAGATTTCAAGAGAGCCATTACTGACCCAAAATCCAGAAACAAAGAAGAACCTGAGAAAAAGAAAAGAGAATTAGCTGAAAAGAAAGATAATCTAAAGAAGGAGACTGGAGATCTCGCAGAAAGACTTGTTTTTGCTGAAGATAAGAAAATTGAAAAAGAAATTCAGAAGTCGGACCTTACTCCAGTAGATGAAAAGAAACAAACAGACCTGAGAAAAGTACAGATTAAACATTTGAAACTTACTGACAAACTGATAAAAGAGGACAGAATCAGAGACGGACAGAAAGTTGAAATAACTAAAGAGGAGATGGAAGATGCTGCTAAAGATATTGATGATTGTAACAAGCTGCTGAAAGAAATAGTAGATGAAGGTAAGGCTCAACCACATCAAGACAAGAAATATTCTCCAGTAATTATAAGGACATTGAAGACTGCAACCAAACACGCTGAGCTGTCTAGAAGATTTGGAGAAATAGCTAGAGAAAGGGTAAGGAAGGTTGTAGTTAAAGATGATGATAAAGACTTGGAGGCTTACAAGAAGGTAGTGAAAGATGTTGAAAAGTCCATGGATGAAGCTGAAGCAGTAAAATATCAAGCTAAGGATTTCATCAAGAAAGAGAAGATAAAGCCAGAATCAGACCAGAGAGACCGTAAGCCAAACAAGTATTTGGGACATGAAGAGATACTAGAGAAGAGTACTACAGAAACACTGAAGAAAGTTCATGAGGTAAAGTCAACATTTATTTGTCTGTAGTTATCTATTGATCTAATGTAATCTAGAATGCTTCTATTATAACTGCCATTTAATGAATGTATGAGATGGTTTGGGTTTGACACTTACTCCTTAACTTCTGTTTACCATTCTGTTTACAAACAATACTCCAAGAACACCTAGATATTTCTTAACACAATTTCGTTTTACAGAGCTTTAAGATAGATTTATTCCTCTTTTTTCACACACATGTTTAAGACCCATGAAACATACTGTGTTTATTGTTATAGATTGAGCAGATACAAATGTATGTAAAGGTTGAAATAGAAAAGATAATTGACACTAGAGAGACACTAGTGAGGGAGGAGCCTTATCCAAACAAGTCGGTCACAACAAAGAAAATAGCCTATGATGTTATGGATAAATTAGAAAACGCTCAGGTATGGTTGAACTTTTGAGCAATGATAGATATACACAGTACATAGTCAACTAAAAACAAGAATAATGTTTCCAACTTCAAAACTGAAACATTACAATTGTTCAGAAAAATTCAATTGTGCTACTTTAACAAGGCTTACCTGTAAAATGCACTTATGACCTATATAATCATCATACTTGTATATGATTCTTGTTTGTAACAAGTAAGGTAACATGTCAGGAATACATGGATAAGACCAGTGCCCCAGATAAGCAGCGTATCTGCCGCAATTTAAAATGCCAAATACGCATAGAATTTCATTTCCAGGAGTATCCGATACGCATGTATATTCGACATGAGTAACCAGTCGGGCAGAACAAGTTTATTCTGCCGGCCTCGATATTTTGGACATTGTTCCAGT
>ENA-OREC01000886-OREC01000886.1-marine-metagenome-genome-assembly--contig:-NODE-886-length-13596-cov-14.000222_pt1 | contig 13596 bp, 7 predicted proteins | sample MGYA00248626_ERZ508543 | MGnify/ENA primary metagenome ERZ508543 (study PRJEB26211, sample SAMN05518279) | marine metagenome | isolation source: Puget Sound, Washington, USA | host: Bankia setacea... | reverse complement strand
ACTCGCTTTTTGTACACCTTTGAAGAAGAAGACCCACTTTTTTGCAGAAAACTCGCTTTTGATATGAAAAAAAACACGAAAACTTACTTTTTAACACAAAAACGCGCTTAAAACACACTTTTTGTGAAAAACTCGGGAATAACTCGCTTTTTGGTAAAAAACCCACTTTTCGTTTGGGAAGGGCACTGACAGTTATACATATTTTAATTGATACTAATTGATGTTATTTATAGATGCCTGAAATCACTAGCAATTTTCCAACAAGTATCTAAAGTACGAAATGTCACAGGAAAATACGACGGGGTCACTTTAATGTTTAAAATAAATGTAAGGAAGCTAAATGTCGCCAGACTCAACTGATTTTCTCAGCGTTGCGGTCCTTTCCTTTATTATGTTGACAGCAAATCTCGAGTAACGCAGAGGTATTTTGAGCTTTTTGAATAACTACTTAAAATACTGATTTGGACCACGTTATGTGCAATGTGCTACATTAATGCACAGATAAACCGAATACATGTAGATCTATCCGTGCCAAACTCAAAATGAACATCAATACACTGTTAGAGAAACATTTGGACATCTTCAACCCCTATCTACCATACGTCGTGTTCATTATGCACGTCTATGTTAATTTTGGTATATGTGTAAGTGTGATTTAAGTGCCTTAATTGTTATGTGGAAAAAAGATAGATGAACAAATACAACCAACATTTGAACAAAACATTCTGAAAAATAATTTTGACTGAGAAAACACACATATAAGTTTTACGTTGTCAATTAGAAACTCTGTTTCCGGTTTCTATCTATCTTTCAATAATGTCAAACCCCTGCTGGGGACCTAGACATATGTTTAATTAAGATAATCAAAAATCACGCTAATACAATTATGTAAGAAAAACAGTGTTAAATGTGATAGTGGTGGGTGGACTTTGGATAGAAAAGATAAAGTAACCTGTTCTCATAACATTCGTAAACATATGAAATTAAACTTGAAATGATATTAGCAGTTTGCGAGTTTTTTTTTTAAGCGACATAAATAATCAAAGCCACGCTCAACTGTTCTCGAAGTATTCTGCTCAAAAAAAGTGAATGTCATAAAAAGAATCAACAGACAGACGCAGAGGAAGTGAACGCTCGAGTGTAAGTGAAACAGGTATACGTATGGAAGATACAAAATCTCAAAACAGCAAGAAAAAAGTCAAAACCAGCTGAAGAGCCCATACCTGAACGTGATGAAAAGATAAAACACCTTCAACGTCAGCTGACAAAAAATTGTTTCTCTGATCTCGTAAAACAAATCAACAAAATGAACTCAAAACTTGAACATGTAGATTGGAACTATCAATTCAAGGCTCGAAAATGCTATACAAAAAGGTGATTAAACCCTGAAAGATACACTGAAAGAACTGCTAAAGGAGATGAAAACAGATATATTAAAATCAGTCGGTATCAGTATAGAAGTGACGGAAAGCAAACTATTCCATACAGAAAAAGAGCGTGACAAGATTAAGAAAAACATAGAAAGTATAACAAAGTATGTCGAATCTGGAAAAGACACTTCCGAGACAATACGGAGAGAGGTTAAGCACAGTGAAGATAGACAAAAGAAGGCAGAAAATAAACTAGAATTCCAAGCGCTGTTGCTGATATTGATGTACAGTGGATGTTCTTTTCATGACGGAAGATTACATTATGTTGCCTTAATGATCCTATCCGTAACACTGTGTATTTAGACATGTTTAACCTACCTACACTATTTCATTAATAGACACAACACAACAGATTTCCAAACTTATTTATAAAACCTTAGTTAAAAACAAAATACCAAAATCACCAAATAGAGCAATGACACATTGGCAGCACACGTTTGATGATACGGAATTACAATGGAAGCAAATATTTACATGTCCATATACACTCACAATTGACACAAACCTTCTTGCTTTTCAATACAAATACATATTAAAATACTTCCTGATAACTCTTTTCTTCATAAATATTGTTCTGTATCATCCAGTCTTTGTGATTTGTGTTTCATGACAAGAGACTCACTCTCACATATGTTCTGGGAATTCCGCATCATTTAAGCATTTTGGAGAAATGTTACAGTTTTTTTACAAAACAAACTTTCTATTAATATAAGAAAACTTCTTTTTTGTAATGACCCGAATGTTAATGGAAAAGATAAATCACTTTCTATTAACTTTATATTACTTCTTGCAAAATATTTCATATTTAGATGTAAAAACAGAAATGAAACACCATGTATGTTTCAATTTGAAATTAGTGTATCCGAAAGAAGAGGATTGGAAGAAATTATAGCATTTAATAGAAATATATAAAATTATTTGTTTCTAAATTAACCTTTCTTCTATTCCTTAAACAAATTGACATGTTATTTGTTACCGCTATATGTAGTTGTAGTGTTGGAATTGTGATGTAAACAATTGTGTGAATACAATTTGAAAAAAAGAAACTCAGAAAAAACGCAAAGTTCGATGCTTCTTTAATACAAACACGTTAATTATAGGTTAACAATCTGCCTTGTCTCAACTACTTCAATACTGTACATTTGTTGCTGTACTACATTGTATTATGGTTGCATGTACTTGCAGCATAATATAAAACGCTATCCATCAATACATGTATAAGCAGTATCGAAGTAAAGTCGCAAACCTGACTATTCCATTTGATCTCATTCCGGTCACCTCTAGTTCACAGCTAGGGTAAACCGCCATTCCATTAATAGTCTCTACAGCCGTTAAGTAGAGAAGCCCATTAAGGCACTATGGCCCATGTGTATAGATTAATTACAACCTTGTCATTCACTGAACTTGTACAATAGGGGTGAGGTGATATACAATAACAGTTTATAAGTAAATGCGGCATTTTCTAATACATTTAGCTTAGTGCCTTCTATAGAAGCGAAGAGTTGAGCCGTAACTCGCATTGTTTGATGATACATTAAGGTACACCACCCGTTTGAATATATCGATTATTCGTGAGTGGTTAAGACGTAACTCGCATTGTTTGATGATACATTAAGGTACACCATCCGTTTGAATATATCGATTATTCGTGAGTGGTTAAGACCTAACTCGCATTGTTTGATGATACATTAAGGTACACCATCCGTTTGAATATATCGATTATTCGTGAGTGGTTAAGACGTAACTCGCATTGTTTGATGATACATTAAGGTACACCATCCGTTTGAATATATCGATTTTTCGTGAGTGGTTAAGACGTAACTCGCATTGTTTGCTGATACATTAAGGTACACCATGTATTTAAATAGATCGATTCTTCGTGAGTGGTTGGTTACAATAGATAATCAATCCTTACACTGTTGATTGCTACGAAATTAGTTATTACAATGGCGTCCATGTAACTTATTGCTGTGACGATAGTACTTATTTGCACGGAAATTGCCGAATGAATCGACGGACAGAACTCGGGACAGATGATTTTAAACACGGATTCAAAAGAATAGTCTGAATAATAGGCACCTCCGATCAGTTCTTTATGAACACGGTATCATTTGACTATAACATTGGATACAATCGGAACTACCTCGGCTGATTTCGTACTCTTACTATCATCGATCGTAAGAATCAATCGGATGTTAAACATATTTCATGTTATATACAAAACGGTGTATAGGTACGAGTATTATAAACTTAAAGGCGTAACACATTGTTTTAAATATTTTTAGCGCTGAACCTTAAACAAAAGTAGAACATCAGTGACCACTCGACGTTAAGTAGTAACTAATGCTTTCAACGGCTGTATAGTAGCAGCGTTTAGGACATAAATGATCCATTTGTTTCGTGAGATATATTTTGTAATCACTGGTGCCAGAATCAGAGAATTAAAAACGGTTAAATGTAAAGCTTTTAATTCCTCTTCCTACACGAAACTAAATCGTTAAGTATGTCAGACAATGCCTCCGTTACTACAGACACGCACGCACGCACACGCACGCACGCACGCACGCACACACACACACACACACGCACACACACACACACACACACACACATATATATATATATATGACCACTTCCAGGTATGTACGAGACGCAGCACCCACAGGGGCTGGTTTTCAAATTTTATTCACAAAATTGTTACATTTACATCACAATCCGAACAATACAAATACATATAGCAGCGACAAATTACATGTCTATGTTTTATTTATTTAGGAATAGAAAAAAAAAGAGTTTTAGGGGTGAACAAATAGTATAGATATGTATGTATATTCTGAATGTCTATACGCAAATGCATTATTCTATTAAACATTATTTATAAACGTGTATTGTAATTAGAATTTCGTAACTTCGCCCTTACTTGTATCTGTGATATAATATCCATATGTGCTATTAATAGAATCAAATGTATATATGTAAGTAGTATTGTACTTTATAACCGTTAAACTAATACCTACTGTCCATATATGTGTTGATAGTTTAGTCCAGTTGAAAACTAGTGTCATATGGACAGGCTACATGTCCGTGCGTTTGACCTTGAGGCGGTAGATATATACAGAGAAGAGTTCATGTGCAAAAAACATTATTAAGACACTGGGCTAAAACAATATAGTATTACATCGGCCCCAAACGTATGAAAAAGTAGCAGGCTTATTCGGACCGTTATCAATGTGGAATGTAGAGGAAGCGTGAAGTAAAGGGACATTTAGTTGTAGACTAAAGCAACATTACGTACAGTTTGTGTAGAGAGAGAGAAAACTGTGTGACTTAGTGATATTCACATGTAAGCAAATGTATATGCATGCCTGTAGCAATCGCAAATGTTTATAGTACAGGTGGTAGAAAATCAATAATTATACTAAAGTTATTAATCGTTTGTGTTCGTTGGTGTGCATTTCTACATTTAAAATGAAGCGCACAGAATTCATATGTTACACACCAATCTATGAATTATAAAACATGTTGTAATAATGTATACGTACCTAAGAAACGTGTTTTTTTCCAGCTCAAGATGTACAGCGGACAAAACATCATTTGCACTTTTATGTACAGCTGCCATGGTAACTGATGTAGGACGCGTGCACGTAGTGCTAGAATAGAATTAGTCAAACAATGAGCCTTGGTTGATACCATCAACTCTAGTTTTCCTTTGTCAACACCACATTCAGTGTACTCAAACAAACTGATCCATCAAACGACACTATCTCGAAATACTTATCAACTGCACGTGTTCATCCAGAAATACACATTATATCTTCCAATAATGTCCAACCCCTGTTGGGGACCTATACATTGACTATAGTCTTAATATGTCTTTCAACATAAACAAGACACAACCATCCATTTGATTTACTTTGAATTATTATACGAACACATATTACTGTTCTAATTGATATTTGCCAAAACGTCCGACATGCCCATCACTGTATTTAGTTGGAGTCATTGACTGTATTATATATATTATATAAATATTAAGCCTCGCTCTAAATCATGGATCAAAGTTAGCTCAATAGTTAACACTCACTTTGTTCAACATGATCATTACACAGACTGAGGTGGCACTATTGGAATACTGACGTAATCACAAAGCGTATCGTGAAATATTGGTATATGTACTACGTTTGTGTATATAAACTAGATGTTAGTCAACGGTTCATTAATTCCTTTTGTATCCAACCAAACAGGGACGGGTTGTCAAATAGAAACATATATGTGGGACATGATAATTCCTGTAAATAGTAGTATTGCAAGTTTGACGACATCAAAACTGTGTTGATGATATATGTACTTAATTAAATGCAAGAACGTTCTTACCGCAAGTGATATGTCATTGTCAGGTATTGTTCGAAAGCATGCATACACATAGTGTATCATATGACCTTTTAGCATACACGGACCCCTACCTCAGGTATAGTTCGTCTTTGATATTACTGATATGAATATGATAGAGGTGTTCGTTATGAATACAAAGTAAACAGGGTTAGTTATGTGATATCAGGTTAGTTGAACTACTAGACCAACTCTTGATGCGAAACCTCGATCCTATGAACATGTTCACACGACAGTTGAGACAAGGAAATGTAAGAATGAGTTTTTGGAGCATTTTTTATTTAAGCAAGACAACACGTTTGGTGTAAGTTAATGTCTTGCTAGTCAAGATGGATAACTGGTCTTCATGAAAGGATGTTACTGTACGGAGTTGTCTTTCATGTAGTTTAAAGACACGGAATCCTCAAATGTAATTAAATTTACTGAGAAACTAGTTCATATATTGTTTAGGCAAGGGTATCAATCGTTTTAAATGTCTGTGTATTTGGTGTTCATGCTGTAGTTTTCTGTTAAGACACATATTTGCTAATACTATGTCATGTATATCTTTCGACACTTTTATTGTTTACTTAAATCGTGTTTTTTTTAATTCAATTCAAAGTAAAGGTAAACAGCGAGCATTGAGTCTTGATATTTGGCCTATTCAAACCGTAGTCAGTGCTACATGGAACTTATATGAGTAGACAATGGAAGTTGCTTGTGTAACACATGTCAGCCCTATTCTAAGGTAGAGTCTAAAATTACACGTGACTTCGAGGCTCAATAATCGCTGTTTACCTATAGCGGCATTTGGTATGTGTTCATGTGGCTATGTTACACGCGACCTATTGTGTAATTACATAGTTTGTGTGTGTCCATGTGGCTATGTTACACGCTACCTATTGTGTAATTACATAGTTGGTGTGTGTCCATGTGGCTATCTTACACACGACCTATTGTGTAATTGCATAGTTGGTGTGTGTCCATGTGGCTATGTTACACACGACCTATTGTGTAATTGCATAGTTGGTGTGTGTCCATGTGGCTATGTTACACACGACGTATTGTGCAATTACATAGTTGGTATGTGTCTATGTGGCTATGTTACGCACGACCTATTGTATAATTGCATAGTGCCCCCCTTCACTCTTCAGATTTTTTCGATTAACACACGAAACAAAGTATAAAACAACGTACCATTACAAAAACAATATACTAACAGTATATTCAAACGTTACAACTCTTAAAACAAGAGTTGAATAAACGTGACGTCAAAATTAATGACGTTCGATAACGTCTCTCTAAATTTTTGGGGATGTTACCTTGGTGAAACGTTAAAATAAAGCCTGTATAGTTGGCGTAACGTCATATATCGCACGTATTCTGATTCAGGGAAGATAAAGCTATTGACATAAGCGAAAAAACGGTTTTCGATTTTTACACCCAGAAGGTCCCTTTTTGCCTGACATATATATATATAGGAATGTTGTCTAAAACTTCCTTATATTACATTTATGGCCAAACAAGTCATACACAGTTCTTTATCGTACTGAATACTGATCGTATTGATTATATGTAAGTATTCGACATTGTTGAGAACAACTAACTCACCATCACAGCAAATCAGTTCAATGTTATATGTTATAGAAAACGCATTTAAACAACATACTTCTATATACTTACTTTGTTGACGACCATTTCTTAACTCATTACTTTGAGAAACGATACTTTTTAATAGAACATTTACTTACCTATTTAACCAAAGTGGCCAATAAGTTACTTTATATGATACAGTACACTAAACATGCAAACAACCTTTCACCACGTGACCTCCCTTACCACCCAATAGTCATGTATGTAATTGTATTGTGAATCTTTCTATGACCGTTTGTAAGCCGTACCACTCCACTGATAGATTTAAACAAATGTTATCTTATTTACTTTTCACATACCGTGTAGTGGAAACTTAAGCACGTACATATATATCCACAAAGCGAACATATTGCTTCATGTTAAAATCGTTTTTTTTTAAAGTTATATACATGCCACTGCATTCAAAAACATTCAATATTCTCTAGCATATAGTTAAACACCTGCAGATGTTCCATACCTGAGTATGTGACGTTATGTAAGTAGGAGGTTATCTATATGTATGCCTGAATGCACACCATCACTGTTTACACACTTCGATAACGTGTACTGTAATACAGATTAGATGAAAGAGATGTAAGGAGGTACACGTTTAATACTTTACACAGTAGTTGTAACCTGCCAAAATACATCAAGTCGAAAAGCTGCACATTACACTCAACACGTTTTAAATACACAATAGCTCACTAGAGGTCATGTATTTAAAAACATTGGTGAATTCAAATATAGTTTACATATGTACAACATTTTACGTGTTTAATGTATGTATCGAGTTACTAATAAAGTTACTATAAACCTCAATAACTAGTTATCAGAGCATATCATTTTCGGGATCCAGCAAACAGGAAACCAGCGAGTGTTAAATCGGAATAGCATACAGGGAGGAGAAACTGGGTTAAGATTAATGGATTAAATCAATATAAAGAGGTAAAGTCCTAAAATTGAACTGTTGAGATAATATTTACAAAGAACTATGTAACATACTTTTCATTTCTAAGTTGTAGTCGTGTTTTACTCGCTAAATTTGAATAGTTTTCAACCAGGAAGTAAAGATATGCACACGTACATTTAGTTTGCCCTCAAAACAAATACATTTCGTTTTCAAAACCGTTGTATGTTGTTCTCTTTTTCCATAGAATGGCCGCGTCAAATACTTCATTCTGTGATGTTTGCTCGGAAGATAAAATTATGGTTGCAATCGGGCATTGCAAGACATGTAACGGTAACCTTTGTCAACAGTGCTATCAAACCCATCCAACAATCAGGCTGTTCAAAGGTCATGTTGTATCATTGTTTACTGACCAGGCTGGCGAAACGGTTAGTCCGACACTGGATATTACAGATGAGAAATGCAGCATCCATACCCGTGAGTTCATATCATTTTATTGTGAGCAACATGATAGCACAGGATGTGGTGTGTGTATGATCAAGAATCATAGACAATGTGTGGGACTAGTCGATCTCACTGAAGCTGCCAATCGACAAGACCAGTCTGTTTTACTTAATACATTTAGTTCGGACATTGGTTGTTTCAACGACGATTTAGATATTGCAGTGAAGGACGTACAGACGAATCAAGATAAATGCAAAGAAAGCCGAACGCGATGTCACATTGATCTAAAGAAAACTCGTGAAAGAATTAACATAAAGCTTGATGTTTTGCAACTGAAACTCGAGCAAGATATCGATGATAGACATAATAAGATCGAAACCTTGCTACAGTCTATTTATAAAGCATATATGGATACAAAGGAGAAACTGGGCGCATATGAAGAGGAACACCGAACCCTGCGCGATGCAGAGCAGTATGGTAGACTAGAACTAAGCAGAAAAAGGTCCAACATTGGCATTGCTAAACTGAAAACAAACGTCCAGGAAGCTAAGAAAAATAATCACATAACAACCTACGACTTCAACCCAAATCCTGTATTAATGATGACATTGTTAACCAATGTGAATAGCTTTGGGAACCTTACTGAACACGTTGTTGGCAGTGATGACGCATCTGTAGACAGCTCCATTGTTATGGCTTCATCCACACAACAGGTAACTGTACTATACATTTCAAGTTTCGTTGAACTGTGCTGCTCACTTCACGGAAATCAATACTGATGAATGATGATGAAGTAAGCAGAATTGCCTTTTTTAACATTTAAACTAAAACAAATTGGTATAAACTAAACTTCTACTATTTTGAAACAATAGCAGATATAGATATGCATTAAACAGTTCGTATGGATAATTGGAGGTTTGTGTCCTAGTTAAGGTTGTTTGCTAATGCTAGCAATATCAATAACCATATTATTTGTGAAAGTAATATCGTCAACAATTTCTTTTCTTTAAGACGTCCGGACAAAAGCAGGCTGCCTCAATGAACAAATGTCGTTTATGCAAAAGTTCCATTGATAAAGAAAGGGCGTTAGCATGTGGGCATCGTCTATGTGATACTTGTGCCGTTGATTACATGAAGAATACAAAACCTTGCATTATATGTGGAATGGTCACAGGTATGTACACTTAAACGAATTTCTAATTGCCTACTATATAAAACATGATATGCGAAATATTTAATCAATGCATCTAAAAGTTAGTAACTTTATATTGTACACACCATCACTTAACGGAAAGAAGAAAAAAAACGTTTCCATGTCCAAAACTATCCATGCGGAACGGTAGGTACGAACATAGCTTATGTGCTCGAGCTCCTCGTGCACGGCAATGTAATTGTCGAATTTGGTAGGAAGAATTCCTCATTGATTGTCTATTATGAAATCATTACATGTGGCCAAAATAAGCATAACAGAACGCGCTCACACATGTTCATGCACACGGAAACTTCAAGTGTAACCATTCAATGAAACATAACTGCGACGGGGTATCGAAATGACGTCATTCTGTCGGTTCTTCTTCTTAATTTCCGTGCCAATCTCGGTATGATGTGGACACGGGATCACGCATCATGTCACACGCATGGAAGCACACTAGTAATACTTGTAGCCATCAACGTGAACATTTCAGCTGGTCTGCAAAAGTCTTAATTTAAATCCTATCGACCACTTGTTGGACCTAATAGACGCATTTTATCAATGAGAACACTGTTTGCTGTAGATGCGACTCCAGGTGGATGTACAGAGTATTGAAACGAAGTTAAATACGACGTGAATGGATTTTGCAGTTTTTGTTTTAAGGTTGTCCATGTTAACCCTTTAATGTAAGTGTGTTCCCGTGATCAAATTTCAATGAGGTTTTGTTTTATATGTAAGGAATAAATTATTTGTATTTTTAATATAACATAACTTATGCCCTTTTTCACTGAGTTTAAGCCACTTACGACGGTACCGAGTTTTAACTAAGATGATGAACAGTATTACGGTTTTGAAAAAAAACTTATGACCTTATGGTAAAATGGCAACCTGTTGTCTAAGTGTTTATAACTTCGAGCCAATTATTTAATAGATTTACACGTTTGTCAAGTTGACTAACATGAACGTGAATGTGATGATTAACTCAGTGTCCGCTTTTTAGATCTCATCACTGACTTCCAAAACTGAATAAATAAGTGAATAAGACAACATTCACCTAATTAGTTGGTCATGTGTTGTACTCTTTTGACAGTCCTAAATAATATGTTCAATCTGTTGTGTAGTTAGATGTGTAATAACCTATTTTGTTATGTTCAGTTTTCACACAACGTCATTCTAATTTAATGGCTTTAACTTATTTCAACAACTTTGCCATTTACCATAATATTGCACTACCTCACTTTATGCGTTTTGAATCAGAACCAAACCAATACTGTTAATCTTGAATGTTTGTGAATAAATATTGAATTACTTAGTGCCATACTGACGTATACTTTAGTATCTAACACCATTGACTATCGACATAAAAAACATCACATATACGAACCATCCGTACTACCCAGTTTTACACACATGCATTATATCAGCTTAACCTGTGTTTAAAGGGACACAGCCACATGGATCATTGACCATAGAATGGTTAAAGGGACGACACGTTTATAGATTGACATACCGCATTCCCCAAGGAACACAAAAGGTAAACTTTGCCCATCATCATCGTTTCTCAAATATAGCAAATGTGTTTACTGATCATAAATCCAATCCAAACTATATATACAATAAACATTGTCTTTTTATGTTTGGTAATTTTTAGTTAATCGAACTTCTGAGTTATTAACACCATTCGTATAATAACGGTAAGTTTAGCGTTATGTACACATTCTTTTCCTGATGGCAAGATATGGCAATGAAACCTATAACGATGCACCTTGTTAGGAATCGTCAGAGGGATATATACATGTAGGTGCTTTGTTGGTGTAACTTTTGTAACTTGTGCCATGTGAGTTGTACCTGGATGCTGTATATGCTGATACTGTTGCTGCTGACATAACTCCTTATGTTAATATTTCAGTCAGAACACCCACACCCAGGAGCGCCTTTTCCTGGGTATACGATTGAATTATATCAACGAGATGTAGAAATCATCAAGCTGTTGAAGATAGCTTTTAAACAAAGGCTTATCTTTAAGGTAGACAACGACAAAAAGGTTGAATGGAATGTAGTTCACCATATGTAAGTTTGTTATTGTATGGTTATATATGGGTGTAGAAACAGCTCGTTCAAAGTTACCTTTAATACGCTTGCATTGAAGCATTAAAAACAATTAAACCATCAGTACATTGGTTTTTCACGCATATGACATATGATACAATACAAGTATGATCTGTTTTCTCATGCTGATGGAGCTTGATCGTTGAGTTCAGTTTTTAAAACACATGTGGTTGTGTCTGATGATCAAGAATAGACGAATTAAGTGAAAACATATATCTACAGATATCTACCGCTCTCCCTATCTTTATAAGGTTGAGGAAAAAATGTCAGTTACAAAAATGATTTGTGTTGCAGCATTGAACCCCCTTGAGTAATATAACTTTGTAAGTGACAATCTCCAATTACAGTAGTGAGTAATATAACAAACATAATACAGTTGATAGCCTTTCTGACCTGTCAACGGTTAGTCGTAGGTTCGAACCCCTTCAACGGCTCACAATTTTTCCTGTAGCACTAAACTTTATTATTACTATTAAACCTTATTACTAAGTAAGGACTTAACAATCGAACTGAATGAGTTGAGGACTTATGTGTCAGTGTGTATATATATATTTTGAACGGTCAGTAACATACACTTATTTTCGTGCATCAAAGTGTCAAACAGCATCACTAAACAACTCACAGTTACTGTTATTTTGAACTAAGATTTCCAACATGTTCCTTTGACAATATTCACGTCTACCATTATACTGTATTTCAGTACATCTGGGTAAGTACTCCATTTTAACCTTTTTTATTTTGACCGAATATCAATATTGTTGAAGTGTGTTGTGGAACAGTTTATTCTAGTGATATAAGGCCACCGGCCCATACACAATATATGTACAGTACAAACATAGTAGAGAAGGTAATGTAGTACAATCTAACTATAACCACTAATACAACATGTACATTTACAGAATATGATATTATAACATCTTACTTATAAACATATCTCGTTCTTTGAGACCATACTATATGTACATAGCAATGTTGACAATGCAGGTTTCATTTTCGGTAGACATAAGTTCATAAAAAGTTTCTAATCTTACAGTATTCACGAAATATGATGGTAAATAGTTAACCCTTTAAACTTTATACAAAGGACACCTACAACATGGAATTCCTCTTACAAAAAAGCCTCACAATAAGGATAAGTACGCTGTTCTCTACCAAGGTTATAGTATCTCCCTTTTTCCAACATAAGTCTGTGAGAAGAACGTATCAATGGTTATAACAAACCTATATTTATTTGCATTAACATAATGTTTAAACTGTTTATAATGACACAGTGTATTGATATTTGAACCCCAGTATTACATGTAGTTCATGTGTCACACCTCCGTAATTTCACTGCACACTGCATCGTGAAGGAAACAAGCAAAAGTCAGTGTTTACACTTTTTCTATACTCTTACTCACAAAAGCACATATTCCATAATATGTGCATCTTATATTAAAGTACCAGAAAGAACCTTGACATTCATACTATGTGCATATTAAATTAAAGTACCAAAAAGAACCATGACATTTATA